>Ga0126381_100001366_pt1 | contig 26294 bp, 21 predicted proteins | sample PanSoiMetPlot_28_FD_96465 | JGI IMG/M metagenome (GOLD analysis project Ga0126381, IMG submission 96465) | Tropical forest soil microbial communities from Panama - MetaG Plot_28 | ecosystem: Environmental > Terrestrial > Soil > Tropical forest > Bulk soil | place: Panama | collected 2016-02-17
CCACATCGCTACACCACGCTGATCCAAAATCTCGATCGCGAAAACCAGCCGGAGGCTCAAGCTAAACCCATTGCCCCTCTCATGAGTCCCGCTGTCTACCGGCTTTACCGCATCGGCAAGGCCACGGTGTCAGCCGGCAGGCAGGGATGGCACATGCTGGGGTATCTCGGCCGCATCACGGTAGAGACCGGCGAGATGATCGCCGCTCCGCGCAAGAATTTGCGCCTCGCCGCCATGATCCACCAAGTCGAAGAGACCGGCATCAATGCCCTTCCCATTATCGGCCTCCTCGCTTTCCTGATCGGCGTGGTGTTGGCCTATCAGGGAGCCGACCAGTTGAAACGCTTCGGCGCGGAAATCTTTACCATAAATCTTCTGGGGGTGGGCGTGCTGCGCGAGCTTGGCGTTCTCATCACCGCGATCATCGTCGCAGGACGCTCGGGCTCAGCCTTTACGGCGCATCTGGGTACCATGCGGGTCAATCAGGAAATCGACGCCATGCAGACCATGGGCCTTGATACGGTGGATACTCTGGTCCTGCCGCGCGTCATCGGCCTGGTCATCGCGCTGCCGTTGCTCACCTTCTTCGCCGACATCATGGCCATAATCGGCGGCGGTGCCATGTGTTTTTTTCAGCTGGGCATCCACATCCCGGTTTTCCTCAACCAGCTGGACCAGGCGATAAACGTCAATACTCTGATGGTGGGGTTGATCAAGGCGCCGGTGTTCGCCTTCGTGATCTCGCTGGTGGGTTGCTATGAGGGCTTCCAGGTGGAGCGCAATGCTGCCAGCGTTGGCCTTCTGACTACCCGCTCGGTGGTGGAATCGGTTTTCCTGGTCATCGTAATAGACGCCGCTTTTTCCATCGTGTTTTCGGTGCTGGGGATATAATGCCGCAAGATCCCAAAGACGTGATCATCCGTATCCGCGGCCTCGTCAACGGGTTCGGCAACAAGGTCGTGCATGATCACCTTGATCTCGATGTCTATCGCGGCGAGGTCCTGGGTGTCGTGGGCGGTTCGGGCACCGGAAAGTCGGTCCTACTCGGCACCATCATCGGCCTCAACAAGCAGCGCGCGGGCACCATCGAAGTGTTCGGCAAGTCCATCGGCTATGCCGAAGGCAGCCGCATGCGAGGGCTGGAGGTGCGTTGGGGCATCTTATTTCAAGAAGGAGCCCTCTTCTCCACCCAGACCGTGGCACAAAACATTCAGGTGCCCTTGCGCGAATACACCTCAATGTCCCAAGAGTTGATGGACGAAATCGCCGCGGTGAAAATCGCCATGGTGGGCCTGCCCCCTGATACGGCAGGAAAATATCCTTCCGAGCTTTCTGGCGGCATGAAGAAGCGCGCTGGCCTTGCCCGGGCGCTCGCGCTGGATCCGGAGCTTTTGTTCCTGGACGAGCCCACTTCGGGGCTTGATCCCATCTCGGCCAACCAATTCGACCAGTTGATCGCTGAATTGCAGGAAAGTCTGGGTCTTACCGTTTTCATGGTGACGCACGATCTGGACAGTTTGAAGGCCGTTTGCGACCGCATCGCCGTGTTGGTGAACAAGAAGATCAAGACCGGGACCATCGCCGAATTGCGCCAGGACCCCACGCCCTGGATCCACGATTATTTCTCGGGACCGCGCGGGCGTGCCGCGCTGGCCAGTTGAAGAGGCGCCCCCATGGAGACCAAAGCTAATTATGTTGCCGTGGGCGCTTTCGTGCTGGCCTGTGTGATCGGGCTGGTGGTGACAATTCTCTGGCTCGCCGGCGCGGAATACAACCAGGATTACGCTTACTACCAAGCTCACTTCAACGGGCCGGTGACAGGCCTGGGCAAGGGCACAGACACCCGTTTCAATGGTATCACCGTGGGCCGCGTCACGGATCTGGTCTTCGATCCCAACGATCCACAGAGTGTGATTGTCACGCTTCAGGTGCAAGCCGGCCTCAACATCCGTGAGGACAGTGTGGCTTCGATTGATAGCCAGGGCATCACCGGCGCACCCTTTGTGCAAATCAGCGGTGGCACCAAGAATTCGCCTGTCCTGATGGCCAAGCCCGGCGAGAAATACCCCCTGATCCGCACACGCCAATCCACTTTGCAGGAATTGCAACAGTCGATACCCGCGATCGTGGCCAAATTGAACGTCACAACCAGCCGCCTCAACGATCTTCTCAACGACGACAACCGCCGAGAGATCTCAAATGTCCTGGTGAGTCTGGATCGAGCCACCTCAGCCATCGCTAACCGTTCGGCCGACATCGACGCCACCCTGCGCAACACCAACCAGACCAGCGCCAATTTGCGCGATGCCTCGGCGGATCTGAGACCCACCATCGCCGAAGTCAATGCGACCGTGAAGAAATATGGCAAGGTGGCGGACGACACCGATGCCTTCATCAACGGCGATGGGGTGGCGCAGATGGCGGATCTGATTAGCGAGACTAGACGTTTGGTCGCCAGCCTCACCAAATTCTCGGACCAGCTCAACCGCGACCCCAGCAGGCTTATATTCGGCGATCAGCGAAAGGGATACGAACCCAAATGACCAAATTCCGTTTCGCGTTCGCCGACCGGCGCCTGTTCCTGATCGGCGCTTCTTCTGTCGTGCTTGCCGCTTGCAGCAACATTCTGGGAACACCTCCGCCTTCGCAGATTTATGTCCTGCGTCCAGCGGCGCCTCCGGCCCAGCCGGGAGCAAAGGTTTCCTGGGCGCTCGCGGTGATTAAGCCTGATGCCTCTGATGCGCTTGACACCGATCGCATCGCGCTTACCAGGAACGACACCCAGCTGGATTATTATGCCAACGCGATTTTCCCCGACCGCTTACCGGATATTATTCAAACCGCGCTCGTGGCGGGTTTCGAGGCCTCAGGCCGCATCGAGACGGTAGCTCGCGACGAAGATGCACTGCGCGCCGATTACGATTTGTCTGCCGAAATCCGGAATTTCGAAGCGCGCTACGCAACGCCCGATGGCGCACCCACGGTGGCTGTCACAATCATTGCCCACATAGCCGATACCCGTTCGCGCGAAATCGTAGCCAATCTCTCCGTGAATTTCACCGAGCCCGCCTCAGCAAACAGCGTGAATGCGGTGGTGCAGGCCTTCGACGTAGCGCTGGCCAGTGCCACCGCCCAGATCGTGAACTGGGCCCTTAATTTGCCGCCGCCGCGGGACAGGGCAATGGCCGCCGATATCACCACGCCTGCGCGCCCTTCTGCGGGACCCGGCGGGCCTGTCCACGGCACGACGGCGACAGTTTCTCCACGACGGGCTGCGGGCGGGAGCGAAATTCCCGTTCCGGGCTCGGCGTTGCCGCCGGCCCCTTGATCAGGCGAATTTAACGCCAATCATGCGGCCCAACTCGGCATGGGCGGCCTCCAGTATTTCGACCGGCTCGCTGGAATCGCTGAGATAGGCCGCGGCCAAAATCGGCGGACGGTTGGGCGGCCAGATAATGGCGTTATCGACCACAGCGCCCCGTTCGCCCGTACCGGTCTTGTCGCCTTCGCTCCAACTTGCGGGGAGGCCTGCACGCAAACGGTGGGCGCCGGTATCGCATTTGCGCAACCAATCCAGCAATTTCCCTCGTGAAGCCGGTTGCAGGGCGTCGCCCGTCAGCACGGTCTTCATGGTCGCCACCATGACATCGGGCGTGGTGCTGTCGCGAGGATCGCCGGGGCGATTCTCATTCAAGCTGGGTTCGTTGCGATCTAGCCTTGTCACGTGATCGCCGATGCTGCGCGCATAAGCGGTGACGCCGGCGGGACCGCCGATGAGGTGAAGCAAAAGATTGGCGGCGGCATTGTCGCTTTCCTCCACCGCGGCGGCGCAGAGATCTTCGACCCGCATCCGACCTTCCCTTACATGGGCGCCGGTGACGGGCGAATGGGGAAGCAATTGGGCGGATGTATAGGAAATCTCATCACTCAGGCGGAGCCGGCCGCGATCGGCACGCGCAAGCACTGACGCGGCCAGCACCCATTTGAACGACGAGCACATAGCGAAATGCTCGCCGCCCCGCCAAGAAAGGGTCCTGCCGCTCTGCGTATCCAGGACGGACAAACCCACGCGGCCGCCCAGACGGGCTTCGATTTTCGTGAAAATCGAGTCAGTGCCAGGTTCCGCGCGCGCCGAAAATGTCCCGCCGACGAGCCCCAAAGCAGACAGAAAAAAATCCCGTCTGTGGAAAACTTTCATACCCAGCCTCCAACCCCCGAACGAGTTCCACCATGCCAGCGGAAATCCGGGCTGCAAAGACTGCCCAAGTCGGTTTGGGGAACCCGGCTCGCTTTGTCCGCATTTCTAAGGAGAATTTGCCGGAGGTTTCCAATGATTCGCTGGGCGCTTATTTTCCTCGTGATCGGCCTGATCGCCGGACTACTGGGATTTACCGGCGTGGCGGGCGCCTCTTTTGCCATAGCCAAGACCCTGTTCTTCATCTTCATGCTCGTCTTCCTGGTATTATTGATCGCTGGATTGACTCTGGCGCGAAGGCTGGACGGAGGCTAACGTCGCGAGAGCGAGAACGGCTGGTGGTACAAATGACGCGGACCTGGCTGATGGTGACGGCAGCAGCGGGTTTGCTCGCAGCAACGGAACCGGCGCTGGCAGTCTGTGATCTCGCCGCTTCCGACGCCCTGCATGCCGGTGATGGACCATGCACGCGCGCATGGCTTGACGCCAATCTGCGCCTGAACCAACTCCAATTTGTGGGTACGGCCGAGAGTTATAAATCGGCGCCCAGCGGCCAGATGCTTTCCTTGATCAGCATGGGCGGAACGAAGGATGCCGAAGCGCTGGATTTCAGCGAACCGCCTCTAGCCCAGCAACTCGACACCGGGGCCCGGGCGTTGGAGTTCGATGTCGCCTATGACCCGCATGGCGGACTATTCAAAAATCCCGCAGGGGCGTCGATGGCGGGAGAATTGCTCGATCCTGCCTATGTCGCGGCCATGTCCCAACCCGGATTCAAGGTGATCCATGTGCTGGACGTGGATTTTCGCTCGAACTGCCTCACCTTGAGGGATTGCCTCACAGAGGTGGTGACCTGGAGCCGGACCCATCCGGGCCATCTTCCTATCCTGATTGCGCTTCATGCAAATGACAGTAAGACCCCCATGCCCGGCGCGACCAAGCCCCTTCCCTTCGATGCGGCCGCCTTCGCCCAACTGGACGCAGAAATTCGGAGCGTGTTCCAGCCCGAAGAACTCATCACGCCCGATGAAGTAAAAGGCGCGTATCCCACGTTGCGCGAGGCCGCTCAGGCCGGCGCCTGGCCCAGCCTGGCGCAAGCACGCGGCAAGGTGATCTTTCTCTTGGACGATACGGAAGAAAAAACCGCGCTTTATGCCGGGCCGGCGAACAATTTGGAGGGGCGTCCCTTGTTTATTGCAACAGCAGAGAATTCTCCGCTTGCCTCCTTCATCTGTGTTGACGACCCGCTAAAGGATGAAGCGCGTATCGAAAGCGATGTCGCCCAGGGCTTCATCGTCAAGACCCGCGCCGATCAAAACACGCGTGAGGCCCGTGACAGCAACACCGCGCGCCGCGATGCCGCCTTTGCGTCAGGCGCACAATTCGTCGTCACCGACTTCCTGCTGCCTGATAAGAAGATTGGCACGTATCAAGTGAAATTGGCGGCTCCAGTCCAATGCGACGCCAGGCTGGCCCGCGGTCCTTGTGCGAGCAATCCGCTATTGATTGTCGCTGTGGCCGATTACGGCCCCTGAACATTTCACCTTCCGCGCCAGGGCCCGCCAAGGCGTGATGTCCCAATGATTGGACGCCAGGGGTGAAGGCGACGGCAGTATCCAGATCTTGGTGGCGCCGATCTGCTGCTTTTGCGCACCAGGACGCGCGCCCTTACCCATGACAGCGCGACCCGCAGTGAGGCTGGTAAACGCCAAGTAGCGCGGAGCGATCTTGCAAATGCGCGCGCGAAGGGCCTCGGCGGCTTCGCATCCCAGACTGTCTTTGGGCAATTGATGGTCCATGCCATAGGCATATTTGGCGATATCGGTGAGCCCGATTCCCAGCCGCCACAGCCTCCGATAGTCCTTGGCCTCGAACAGAATGGGCGTCAGCCCCACTTCGTAAAGTGTTTGCCAGAATTTGTTCTGCTTATGTGCGTAATACGCTTTCTGTAAAGCCGATTGCCGCCCCGCCGCGGTTCCGCAAAAGACCAGCATAAGACCCGGCTTCAGGCGGTCGGGAAGGACATGAGCATCTTCGCGCATCCTGATGCGAATATGCCTGAAGTCCTAAGGTGTTTCAGCCCGCACGGCGCCGTGCCAGCGCGAGCGGCCCAGAGCGTAAAGCGGCAAGGCCAGTGCCAGGCTGAGGAGCGAATAGATGCCCGTGCGCCAATCCGAGACCACAAACAACACCAGGAGGGCGCCATTGGCAACAATCGTAAGAAGCGCGGGCCAGGGATAGAACGGCATCTTGTAAGGCCGTTCCAGATTGGGCTCGGTCCTGCGCAGGCGGATAGCGCCATAGGCGAGGATCAGGAAGATCAACATGATATTGGGCGCGTAAAGGTTGAGCAGCACCTCGTACAATTCGCCCTTGATCAGATCGGCAGAGAGGATCACCAGCGAAGTCGCCACGACTACCACGATCAGGGCCGCACGTGGCGTACCGCTTTTGGAGACTGTACTGAGCACAGGCGGCAACCTGCCTTCGCGGGCCATGGCAAAAGTGTTCCGCACGTGCTCCATCACCTGAAGATTGGCAATGGTGGCGACGCACCACATGGCCAGCATGGTCACCACTACGCCGCTGCCAGGTCCCAGAACCTGGGTCATCGCGTCCGAGACTGCCAGCGTTGATCGGGTGAGAATCCCCATCGGCAGCACATGAAGTACTGCCGCATTGATCAGTACATAAATGGCCGTAACCAGAGCGATCCCCCCGAACGTGGCGCGCGCCACGTTGCGTTCAGGTTCGTGGACTTCCTCGGAAAAATAGACAACCGCTTCCCAGCCCCCATAAGCCCCGTAAATGGCACGCAGTGCTATTGCCGCCGCCACCCAACTAAAGCTGGGCGGGGGCGGAGCAACGGCCGTGCCGGTCTTGCCATGAGCGAGAAACAAAGCGGCGACAAGCACCAACAGGCCCAGCGCCTTCAGAGCGCTGCCGATACTCTGCGAGGCGCCGCCCACGCGAGCGCCGACCCAATTGATCGCTCCGCAAACCAAGACCAGCAGCACGGCGATTTCGCCGGTGCTGAGTCCGGGAAGGATCCCCAGGCGCTGCACCTGCTCGCCGAACGCCACGGCGATAAAGCCGGTTGAGAAGACCAACTGCAGCCAGTCCGCCCAGCCGACCAAAAAGCCGGCAGCCGGCCCAACAGCACGGACGGCCAAGGAATAAGGACCACCGGAACGGGGAATCGCAGCCCCCAGTTCGACCGTGGGCATGGCATCGATGGCGACGAACAGGCCGCCACCTAGCCATGCGAGAAGAATCCATTTCGGATCCAGGAACCCTGCCGCCACCACAGAGGGGTTGCGCAGGATGCCAGAACCAATAACACCGCCGATCACCACCGCCAGCCCAAAGCCAAGGCCGAAGATACGCAGCAGGTGGCCGCGCACATCCCGTGCCGGCGGATTTGAATCATTCATGAAGAGTACTCCCCGCGCCTAAGCGATTAGGCGCGAGGTTTTGATACTTTGCAACTCAGGCCAAAATCGCTGGCCACTCGAAAGAAGTTAGGGCGAGGTGCTGGTCGTCGTCGTGGCCTGATGGTGGCTTTGTGACGTTGCGGCGATGACGATGCCGCCAGCGACCGCAGCGGCGCCGAGGGCAATCCACATCTCGTTCTCGGTCATCTGAGCCTGCTTGACACCCGCGGGCTTTCCAGGAGCCAGGGCACCGTCGTCAGCAAGAGCGCTTGAGGCGATTAAGGTAGTTGCCAGGACGCCCGCAATGAAAACACGCATGATAAAAACCCCCTCCAGGTTTGGGACCGGCGGATACCCCCGGTGCTGTTGCTTAGTTCCCGACGTAAGGCTGTTTGATAGACAGGAAAAAATCAAGCCTCCCGGGTGGCCAATTCTTGGCTGCTTTGTTCTTAAATCATCGTTAACGAAATGGGCAGCTTTTTCGGGGCTGCCCCCAAATTCCGCCTCGCCCTTTTACGGGTTCGTGGCGGCTGTGGCAGTGGTCACGTTATGGCTGTTGCCTGAGGAGGCTGCGACAGCGATGCCGGCCGCAATCAAGCCAACGCCCAGCCCGATTACCACGGTATTGTCCATCAATTGCGCGTCTTTCACGCCCGCAGGCTTTCCAGGCGCCAGCGCACCGGAAGCGTCTCCAGCCAGGGCGTTGGAGGCGAATAGAGCAGTGGCCAACGCCGCCGAAATAAACAAACGCATAAATCCCCCTTTTAAGGCTTAGAACCGGACACCGGAACGGCGGCCGGAGTTGGTGACATTTCTAGCTTAAGCTCTTGGATTATAAGAGAAACTCAAGCGCCTGAGCTCAAAAGAACACAATACTGATCGACTCAGTCAGGCGAACGTAACGGCCAACTATCACGATTTTGCGACTTGACCGATCACCGCGCATTCTTGGAACCCGCGGGGAACGGAATTCTCTTCTGACAAGGTTGCTTTGCGGCAACAGTTTCGTCCGTGCCGGCGCAGATACACACTAGCCCCGATAGAAGACCCGCCAGATTTTTCCCTTCTCGCTTTCGGTGATGTAGAGCGAACCATCCGGTGCCACCGCCACCCCGTCGGGGCGCGCGGTGTAGTCCGCCTGGGTCTTGACCGGACCAGGGTTAAATCCATTTGCGAATATCTCGAATTTTCCCGATGCCTTGCCGTCGGCGCCAATGGGCTGGAATACGACTGCACCCGGCCGTTCCTCGGGAGAGCGATTCCAGGAGCCATGGAAGGCGATGAATGCGCCACCCCGATACTGAGCGGGGAATTGCTTGCCCTCGTAGAATGTCACGCCGACGGGGGCCCAATGGGCGGGAAAAATCGCGATTGGTGGGTTTACGCCGCTGGCGCAGCGGCCCACTGTTTTGCCGTCACCGCCATACTCGGGTGCTAGCAAAAGCTTGCCGGAGCGATAATCGATGTAGCAATAGGGCCAGCCGAAATTCGAGCCCGGATCCGCGCGATACATCACCTCGGCCGGTCCGTCGTTATTGTCCTCGGTCGTGAAATGCTCGGGAAATAGCTCGTCGATCGAGTCGCGGTTGTTCATCACCGTATAGGCTGCATCATGGGCCCAGGCGACATCGGGCTCTTGCCTGAGTCCGGTAACGATCTTGGTGCCGTCATCCTGAGTCTGGTTAAGTTTGTTGGCGTCGAATTTCCAGATTCCGCTGTGTTTCTCCAGAATCGGGCAGGGATCCTGGCCCGGCGAACCCTTCATCCGGTCGCGCGCTTGGCAGGCATTGGAAGGGCTCCCGACATTCACATACAGGAATCCCTTGCCGTCAAAAGCCAGCCCCTTGTCATTGTGCTCACGGGCGGGATCGAAGCCTGAAACCACCACCTCCGGCTGACCTGTCGGCACCAATTGGCCCGGCACCATTTTGAAGCGGATCACACGGGTAGGCTGTGCGACATAAAGATAGCCATTGTAGAAGCCGATGCCCGTGCTGCTACCACTGGCGAAATATTGTTTGACGTCGAAATGGCCGTCGCCCTTTGAGTCGTGCAGCGCCACCACGCCGCCCTGACTTCCGCCTTCGCTGCGGAGCGCGACATAGAGATCGCCGTTGGGTGCGGCTACCGCGTGGCGCGCAGCTCCCAGGTTGTTCGCCACCACTTCAGCACAAAAGCCCTTGGGCAGTGTGATGCCCCCATTATCGGCATCGCATTGCGGAGCCGCGATAGCGGGTGCGGCCGAGAGAACAAACAGCAGAGCCGATCCGGACAACAGAGATTTCGTCATGGAATTTCTCCTCCAAAGCAGGACGAGCGCCATGCCATTTTTCCGGATGTGACGGCGGATGAACAGGGGCCTGCGCCCTTTTTGTACCGTGACTGCCAGCACACCACGAAGTCCAGCCGAAACACGCGCGCCAATGCCAAATCATTGCAAATAAATGACAATTGGAACGGCCATTCGTTAGACCTTTGTCCAATTGCTGGTACAGCGCCGATCTCGGACTGTCCCTTCGATCAGCGCCATTGCGTTCACTGAACCCTTCGGGTGCAGGCCGCTGGCACGCAACTCTGGACGGATTGATGAACCAAACAGCGATCACCCCGCGCGCGCCACGACCCGCCGGAGTGGAAAGTCATTGGACGTGGGATCCTGATTTTTTTCGCTTCGCCCGGGAATACGCGTTGGACGCCTGGCAACGATCAATTCTGTTCGTCGATGTCTTGCGGGAACGTGGCAATATCTATCGCCAGCATAAGGCAGCCCTGGCTCCAAACGTTCTCAACTTCAAGGCTGAGTTGGTGCTGGACGGGCGAAAGCTGCCACGGCCCACAAATTACCTCCTTGTCCGCATCGTGCCGCCTGATGGCACAAAAATAGACCCCAAAAAGCCGCCCTATATCGTCGTTGATCCGCGCGCCGGCCACGGACCCGGCATCGGGGGAATGAAGCATGACAGCCAGATTGGCATGGCGCTCGCTGCGGGCCACCCCTGTTACTATATCGGCTTTCTTCCCGAACCCGTTCCTGGACAGACGATTGAGGATGTTTGCCGTGGCGAAGCCGTCTTTGTGAAAGAAGTCGCGGCCCGCCACCCGCAAGCGGAAGGTAAACCAGTCATCATCGCCAACTGCCAGGCGGGATGGCAAACAATGATCATGGCCGCCATCGAGCCCAATATCAGCGGGCCGATCATGTTGGCAGGTTCGCCGCTTTCTTACTGGGCGGGCGTACGCGGCAAGAATCCCATGCGTTATTTCGGGGGTGTGCTGGGCGGCACGTGGCTCGCCGCGTTGGCGGGCGATCTGGGCGACGGCATCTTTGACGGCGCCAATCTCGTCGCAAATTTCGAGTTCCTCAACCCCGCCAATACGCATTGGAAGAAGCCCTATAACGTATATTCGAAGATCGATACCGAAGTTGCGCGGTTCCTCGATTTCGAGACCTGGTGGGGCAGCCCGGTCCTGCTGAACGCAGGAGAGATGCAGTGGATTGCCGAAAATCTCTTCGTCGGAAACAAGCTGGCCACCGGCAGACTCTTCATGTCGGATAGTCTTCGGATCGATCTGCGTAACGTCAAGGGGCCGATAATTGTGTTCTGCTCCTGGGGCGACAATATTACCCCGCCTCAACAGGCACTGGACTGGATCACCGATCTCTACGATCACGAGCGGGAAATCGCCGAGAACGGACAGACCATTATCTATTGTCTGCACCAGTCGATCGGCCATCTCGGCATATTCGTCTCGGGCAAAATCGCGACCAAAGAGCATCGGGAATTCATCTCCTGCATGGAAATGCTCGATCTCATGCCGCCCGGTCTCTATGAGGCAGTGATCACCGGTATCGATGAAAATACCGAAAATGCGGATCTGGCCGAAGGCGGCTATTTGGTCCATCTGGAGCCGCGCACACTTGCAGACATACGTGCCCTGGGCGCCAACAGTGTGGCGGACGATTTGCGTTTCGCCACTGCAGCACGCGTGTCTGAAGTCAACGAAGGCCTTTATAGGGCGATCGCCCAGCCCATCGTCCGCGCCTCGATCACGAAGCCGGCAGCACAGGCGATGCGGTGGACGCATCCGAACCGACTGCGCTTTGCCGCATTCTCCGACAAGAATCCAATGATGCGGCCGATTGCCGGATTGGCGGCGGCGGCGAGAGACAATCGGGCGAAAGTGTCGCCTGACAATCCCTTTCTCGCGCTTGAAACCGCATTTTCCTCATGGGTCGGGGCGGCGCTGGAAAATTACGGCAATCTCCGCGATGCGTGGATCGAGATGGCGTTTCTCAACGCCTATGGATCGCCACTTCTGCAGGCGATGGTCGGCCTGGGTCAGGAACAGAGCTTAACGGGCAGTCCCGTTCAAAAGGATCTGCTCCGCGAAACGGCCGCGGCAAAAAAGCGTTCGGAGCTGGAAGGCAAGTTTGAAGCAGGAAAGCCCGTCGAAGCGCTCTTGCGCGCGCTCGTCTATGTGCAGCGCTCTGAAGGAAGCATCGACCAGCGAACTTTCGCGAAGATGAAGATCGTGCGGGAAGCCCAACCGCCCGAGGCGCGGCTGCCGCTACCCGAACTGAAACAGTTGCTCGCGGACCAGTCGGCACTCATTCGGCTCGACGAGGAACGCGCGGTTCGCGCAATCCCCAAGCTTCTCCCCGGCAGCGCGGATCAGCGGCACGCCTACCTGGATGCTCTTCACCGCGTGATCGAAGCAAGGACGTTACCGGACGCGAGCAGGCGCCGCCTGGAACGAGTCGACGAACTGTTCGGCTTGCCGCCGAAGAAACCCACAGGGGTATCCGCCCATGCCTGATATTCCGCAAGACAACCACGCGAAATTTCACCATCTTATCGAGAGGGCGCAGAGCCAGCCTGCGGTGATCACGGCAGTCGCGCATCCGTGCGACGAGGTTTCGCTGGAGAGTGCGGTGGAGGCAGCCCGTCTCAAACTCATTATTCCGGTATTGGTTGGCCCCGAGACGCGGATGCGCGAAGTGGCCAAGCGCGCGAACTTCGATATCGGTGGATTGAAAATCGTCGACGCGGCCCACAGTCACGACGCAGCCGCGAAGGCAGTAGGACTTGTGCGCGCCGGCCAGGCCGAAGTGCTGATGAAGGGAAGCCTGCACACCGACGAATTGATGGGCGCGGTAGTTTCACGTGAGGCCGGGCTGCGTACTGCAAGGCGGATCAGCCACTGCTTCATCATGGACGTGCCAAACCATGCTACGCCGTTGGTCATCACCGATGCAGCCGTCAACATCGCGCCCACCCTGGAAGACAAAATAGACATCGTCCAGAATGCCATTGATCTGGTGCGTGCCATGGGCGCATCGGATGTCCGCGTCGCGATCCTCAGCGCCATGGAGACCGTCAACGCCAAGGTGCCTTCGACCGTCGAGGCAGCGGCGCTGTGTAAAATGGCCGACCGCGGACAGATCACCGGCGCGGTGCTCGACGGGCCGCTTGCGCTCGACAATGCGATCGATCTCGCCGCCGCCACGGTCAAAAAGATCAAATCTCCAGTCGCGGGCCGCGCCAATGTGCTGGTCGTGCCGGATCTCGAAGCGGGAAACATGCTGGCCAAGAGCCTGACATTCCTAGCCGGTGCCGATGCCGCGGGCATCGTTCTTGGGGCGCGGGTACCGATCGTCCTGACAAGCCGCGCTGACTCACTCATCACGCGGCTCGCGTCCTGTGCAGTGGCTGTCATGGTCGCCGCCGCGCATCGCGCCACCACCGCCATTGCCTAAAGGGAGTCCGCTTTTGGATCACCGCATCAGACCCATTCTTGCCGGGCACAGGATGCTGGTGGTCGGAATCGCCAATGAAAATTCGATCGCCTATGGCTGCGCCAAAGCATTCCGTGAAACCGGCGCCGAACTCGCCGTCACCTGGCTGAACGATAAGGCCCGCCCTTTCGTCGAGCCGTTGGCCAAGGAATTGGAGGCCACCATTACCGCCCCGCTTGACGTCGCGGTGCCGGGACAACTCGAGGCCCTTTTTGATCAGATCCGTGCGCGCTGGGGAAAGCTCGACAGCCTGGTCCACTCGATCGCCTTTGCCCCGCGCGACGACCTGCAGGGCGGACTCTTGGATTGCTCGGCCAAGGGATTTGCCACCGCGATGGATATCTCCTGTCATTCCTTCATCCGCATGGCCAAGCTCGCCGCCCCCTTGATGCCGGATGGCGGAACCATGTTTGCCATGAGCTATTTCGGGGCAAACCGCGTGGTACCAAACTACAATGTCATGGGTCCCGTGAAAGCCGCGTTGGAGGCAGCTTGCCGCTATCTGGCCTATGAACTCGGCACCAAAAACATTCGTGTGCATGCGATCTCGCCCGGCCCGTTGAAGACGCGGGCGGCCTCGGGCCTCAAGGACTTCGACCTCATGCTGAACGAGGCGGCCAAGAAATCGCCGCTGGGCGAACTTGTGGACCCTATGGATGTCGGCTTCGCCTGCGCCTATCTGGCCTCGGATTTTGCGCGGCGGATCACGGGCGGAACTATTTTCGTGGACGGAGGCGCCAACGTGGTCGACTGACCGCGCGCCTGAAACCGTCCGCGCGAAAGGCGCTTACCTATGAATCAAGCTATTGCCGTCATCAATGCCGGTTCGTCCAGCATCAAATTCGCACTGTATGAAAAAGACATTTCCCTACTGTTCCGGGGTCAAGTGGAGCAAATCGGCGTTTCACCCAAGCTGCAAGTGTCTGATCCTAGCGGCGGGAAAATGGTCGAGCGAAGCTGGCCCGCCAACGGCTTTGATCATCGGGCCGCGACCCGGGAAATTCTCGAAACCGCAATTGCCTTGAAACAAGGCACGCCGGTGACCGGCGTCGGCCATCGCGTCGTGCATGGCGGAACCCGTTACGCCAAACCGGTCAGGGTCGATGATGAGGTGATGGCGGAGCTTGCGGAATTGATCCCGCTCGCTCCCTTGCACCAACCCCACAATCTCGCGGCCATCGCCGCGATACGCGAATCCGTGCCGCAGATGCCACAGGTCGCTTGCTTTGACACCGCTTTCCATCGCAACCAACCCGACATCGCCCAGCAATTCGCGCTGCCGCGCAAATACAGTGAGGCGGGCGTGCGCCGCTACGGTTTTCACGGCCTCTCCTATGAATATGTCGTATCACGCCTTGGCGAGGTCGCGCCCGAGATCGCTCGTTCCAAGATCGTGATCGCGCATCTCGGCAACGGGGCAAGTATGTGCGCCGTTCATGAGGGAAAGAGCGTCGCCAATACGATGGGCTTTACGGCCGTTGACGGCCTGATGATGGGGACGCGTTGCGGCACCATCGATCCTGGCGTGCTGGTTCATCTGATGGACGCGTACGGGATGGATACGCGAGCCATCGAGAATCTGATCTATCGTCAATCGGGACTGTTGGGTGTGTCGGGCATATCTTCGGATATGCGCACGCTGAGGGCTTCGCCCGACCCAAGGGCCGCGGAAGCGATCGCGCTATTCGTCTATCGAATCATCCGCGAACTGGGTTCTCTCATGGCAGCGTTGGGCGGCCTTGACGGGCTTGTCTTCACTGGCGGCATTGGTGAACACGATGCCCAGATCAGGTCCGGGGTCGCGCGGAGCGTTGCATGGCTGGGTCTGGAACTCGACGAGGCCCGAAACGCAAAGGGCGCAGGCAGGATCAGTTCCGACACCTCGCACATATCTGCCTGGGTCGTTCCAACCGACGAGGAGGGGATGATCGCACAACACACCATGGCGATGGTGGAGCTTCGACAAAGCCCCGACCGCGGACGCAAGATGGTCTAGACGAAGGCCGCGCTATTTCCAGCTTAGCCGACGCGCATTTTTGGCTCGAACATTGCGACACGCGGAAAGCAAAAGAGCCAATGGAAATTGATCCACTGGCTCTCTGGAATGCCGTGCCAAATCCGGTGCGCCGAAGCAAATGTCGTGAATTACGCGGTCATTGCTTTGTCTACCGACCTATGCCGATCGCTTCGCATAGACCAGCGCCACGCTGACAGCAGCATATCTTCGATCATCGGAAAGTCAGGGCTGAAACAAAAATCGGCGTTGGCGCGCGAGGGGTCGGCAAGAAGAACAGCCGTGTCACCGGCACGACGCGGACCCATGACGACCGGGATATTGCGTCCCGTCACTTTTTTTGCCGCATCAATGACGCTGGCGACGGAATGACCTTGCCCCGTTCCAATATTGTAGGCGTTGCGCCGCAGAGTTCCGTTTTCAAGTCCCTGTAGCGCCAAGACATGCGCTTTAGCCAAATCGCTGACGTGAATATAGTCGCGAACGCACGTTCCGTCCGCCGTCTCATAATCGTTGCCAAAGACTGTGATATGCGAGCGGCGGCCCGATGCTGCATCGAGCACCAAGGGGATTAGATGAGTCTCAGGGTCGTGATCCTCGCCAGATTCACCTTCGGGATCGGCTCCGGCGGCGTTGAAATATCTAAGGGCAACAGTTTGCAGGCCATAAGCGCTCTGATAGTCGGACAGAATCTGCTCTATCATCAGTTTCGACGCGCCGTAGGGGTTAACAGGTTTCTGCGGTGTCTCCTCCGTGATCGGAAGTTTGTCGGGCACCCCGTAAGTCGCGCACGTGCTCGAGAACACGATGCGATCGACGCAGCAGTCGCGCATGGCCTCCAGCAGGGTTAAGGTACCAACCACATTGTTCCGATAATATTTGGCCGGATTGATAACTGATTCCCCCACATAGGCGAACGCAGCCAAATGGACCACCGCAGTGGCTCCACTCGCCCTGATCACTGCAGAAAGCCGCGCGGTGTCCAGAATATCGCCCTGCTCCAATGGTCCCCATTTTACGGCCCAAGGATGGCCGTAAATCAAGTTGTCATACGCGAGCGGCATGTAACCGGCCCGGGCAAGCGCCTTGCACGTATGCGAACCAATATAGCCCGCACCTCCGGTGACAAGAACGGTGCTCATGCACTGCGTGCCAATTCTGAATTGCGGATCATCTGCTCAAAATAAACGATCGTATTGAGTAGTCCCTTCTCCAGCGGGACTCTGGGCGCCCAATCAAGGACAGACCGCGCCAGGGATATGTCGGGCTTGCGTTGCAAGGGATCGTCCTCCGGCAGGGGACAGAAGATGATTTTTGAGCGCGAACCGCTGAGCTCTATAACCTTCTCCGCGAGTCCGAAAATCGTGATTTCGTCGGGATTGCCGAGATTGATTGGCCCGGTCACCTCATTCGCAGAGTTCATGAGCCTCACGAGTCCGTCGACAAGATCGTCGACGTAGCAGAAAGACCGTGTCTGCATTCCGTCGCCGTAGATTGTTATGGGTTCGTTTTTTAACGCCTGCGTAATGAAATTCGAAACCACGCGACCGTCATTGGGATGCATCCGCGGGCCATAGGTATTGAAAATGCGCGCAACCTTTACCTGCAGCTTGTGCTGGCGGTGATAGTCGAAGAAGAGGGTTTCCGCGCAGCGTTTGCCTTCGTCATAGCATGCGCGTATCCCGATGGGGTTGACGTTCCCCCAATAAGCTTCGGTCTGAGGATGGACGATGGGATTTCCATAGACCTCGCTCGTGGAGGCCTGGAGAATTCTCGCTTTCAACCGCTTGGCCAGGCCCAGCACATTAATTGAGCCATGCACGGAGGTCTTGGTGGTTTGGACGGGATCGCGTTGATAGTGAATGGGCGATGCCGGACACGCGAGATTGTAAATTTGATCCACTTCCACATAAAGCGGGAAAGTCACATCGTGGCGCATCAATTCGAAGCTGTTCTGATCCAACAGATGCGCGACGTTGCGGCGGGAACTGGTAAAAAAATTGTCCACGCATAAAACTTCCTCACCGCGCGCCAGCAGGGCGCCACACAGAAACGAGCCGATAAAACCGGCACCACCGGTCACCAATATTCGCCTCCGCGGGTGCGCGGAACCGCTCATGCGGTCGCTTCGCAGGCTATCGTCTATGATGCGATCTGGCATAGGCGTCACTCCTGAGCACGTGGTTATGTGTGTAGGGATGAGACCGGACCCGGCAAAAATTCTACCGGCCCCGTTGTTCCACTTGCCGCCGCTCGGCAATGGCAATCGCCGGTGCTGCCTCACGCCCGGATTGCTGGTTGGGCGTTGCGGCCTCCTGACGAAAATGTTCCTGAAAAAGGTGATCAGTTTCTTTCACGTATCCCGGCAACAACCCGGTCGGCGCTCCTTCGGCCGTTACCCGCCCTCCTTCGAGAAAAATCAGATGGTCGGCGGAGAGCATCGTGCTAGCCCGATGCGTGACGATCAATATGGTCCGCCCCTTGAATCGGGCGCGAAGGTTTCTCTGCACGGTTCTTTCGATTGCATCGTCCAGCGCACTGGTTGCCTCATCCAGGACCAGGATGTCGGGATCGCGCAGGATCGCGCGGGCCAAACCGAGACGTTGGCGCTGACCGCCAGACAAATTGCCACCTTGCGGCCCGATCCAATGTTGCATCCCATCCGGAAATGCATTGACGACGTCCAGAAAGTCAGCCAATTCCACCGCCTCGCGCACAGCCGCCGGATCGGCTTCCGCGCGCGCGATCCGGATATTGGCATCGATCGTGCTGTCTATCAGTTCAATGTCTTGTCCGGCAGCCGCCAGCCGCTTCAGCCATTGGCCGCGATCCAGTTCGTCGAGTGGCATACCGTCCGCTAGGATTTTTCCGCCGCTCGGTTCATCCAAGCGCAACAACAAGTTGACTATGGTGGTCTTGCCGGCGCCGCTTGCGCCAACCAGGACGGTCGTCCGGCCGGCGGGTATCCGGAAGCTCGCTTTTTCCAAAACATTGGGCGCCGATGCCGCATAGCTGAACTCCACATCGCGAAATTCGATGCAGTCGCCAAGCCCGCGGAAGGGACGCGAGCCGCGGGTGGGATAGCGTTTATCCCGCCGGTCAAGCAGATCGGCCACCGATTGCAACGCCGCTTCCTTCTCGGCCAGGGCAATAACAGCGCTCTGCAGCTCGCGAAACGGCCATTGGATCCGGTAAAGCAGGATGACACACGTGAGTATGGCGGCGGTGGGGATGGCAAGTTTGGTTGCCAGTATCAACGTCGCACCTATCAGCAACAGATAGCCGGAATCCGACACTGGACCGAAAAGTGCAAAGAGGGTTGCGGTCTGAGTGGCCACCCGTTGCGCGTCTGCGGATAGCTTCTCGAACGATTTCTGGTGATGCCCTTCCTGCCCAAAAGCCCTGATTGCGCGCATGCCTTGGAGCGTCTGGAGCATGCATACTGCCAGTTTCCGGTTTATTTCCATCGTTTCGCGCCCAAGACGGCGCAGGTACCCGGAAACGCGGTTTAGCGCCAAGTAAAGCAAGGTGCTTCCCGCCAACATGATCAGTGTGAGAGGCCAGGAAATCAGCAAAAGAAATCCGATCATCACCACCATCGAAACGGCGTTAATCACGACGCGGCTGACCGATTGATAGGCGTCTGATACTGTCCACGAGTCCGTGGCAAGCATTTTCAGCATCTCGCCCTCCTCCTGCTGACGGATATAGTCATAATCCACGTCCAGATATTGGCGATGGATGCGGTCCCGAACATCCCGGGCCAGGCCGTTCTGAACATGAGAGGAAATCGTGGAATAGGCTGCTGTGAAGGCGGCCTTGGCGGCTATCGCAGCGAAGATGAGAGACGCGAGCAAAGTAGTACTGTGCAGATGCGCGCTGAGGCGCAGAAATACCGAGCCCAGGAAGCCGCCCGCCGAAGCCGCGTCAGCCTGCCGGCCCAGTAGGGAGTACAGAAAGAGAATAATCAGGCCGACCCCGAAGCTTTCAGCGAGAGAACTAAGCACGCCGAGTATCGTGATCAGGGGGAATGACCAGATATGCGCTCCGGCTAGCTGCGCGATCTTTGGTAACCAGAACCGGGCCGAAGGTACCTTCGCCGGCGAGTCACGTCCGCTGGCACGTTTCAAGAGCCAACCTCTACACTGCCTGCCGAGCCGATATGGAATGTCGGAAGCATTTGTGACTCCCCGCCGGTGCGTGACGCGCTGAGCAATACCTTTGCGCTTCGCAAAAGCAGGCTTGGCAGGATCTTGGCCAGGCCATACCAGCGATTGGTGCGCGCGATGTGGAAGAAGACCGCGAACGCCTCGCCGAATCGGAATCGCCGAAGCGCTTTGTACATCTGCCAATCGGCAAGATCCGCCTCGCCAAGGCGTATCACTTCCGTGTACTCAGGATATTTCCGCCGCATTTCCGCGGTCACGATATGATAGGACCGCAACATCTGAAGCGAGTCCTCCGACATTGCCTCGTGATGACGCCGGTAACCGGTCAAATGTTCCTGGACAACGGCAAATTCATGCCGTTCCGAAATTCGAAAATACAGGAGCGCATCCTCGCAGCCCTGAGCGCGCGCGGCACGAAGACCGGATTCGAAGCCGCCGGCTTCCAGGATAGCGGACTTTCGCATCAACGGTGAACTGCCGTTTCCGATCACGTTGCCCCGACACATGCGGCGCAATACCGGCCCAGCGTCCAATGGACGATGAGCCAAATCGAGGACGTTGCCATGCTCATCGATCACCGCACACCAAGTGTATACGAGGCCGACTCGCTCGCCACCCTGGTGCATGGCGTGAACTTGCTTTTCGATTTTCGTGGGCGCCCATAGATCGTCCGCGTCGAGCGTCGCGATCAGTTCGGATTTCGACTCGGCAATCCCACGGTTTCGCGCGGCCGCGACACCGGCATTGGCCTGTGTGATGAGGTGCACACGGCTATCGACTGCGGCCTGCTTCGAAGCGATTGCGCGGGTCGTGTCGCTGGAGCCGTCATCCACCACCAGTATTTCGAGATTGCGGTGTGTCTGGTAGCGGGCGCTGCGTAAAGTCTCGTCGATTGTGCGGGCCGCATTGTAAGCCGGGATTACCACCGTCACGAGCGTTTGATGTTCATTGAGGACATCGGGTGTGATGCCTATCGCTCGTCCAAACTCACTCAATCCCCACGAGCCCTCTATTCGAAGTCTGGGCATTATCAGAAGTCTGGGCATTCCCTCGCGATGCCGGCGGATATCGGCCTTCACGTCCTCGCCGGAAAACGCTATCTCGTAGCCAATTGAACTCAGGATTCGAAGATAGCGTTCGTCCATCGCATTATGGGGAGCGGCAATGGACAGTACGGGGGTGCAGAGTCTGGATTCCAAGTCGGCGCGGGATCTCATCGCTTCGCCGAGAAGGGCCCTGCTGGAGAGATTTGTAGCCGGTGTATGGGTTGCCAAATGGCTGCCGAATATTACGCCCTTTTCGCGCAAGTCGTAGATCGTGCGCCAATCCATCAGGCGCGCTGCTTCTCCCTCGGAAGCATCCCCACACGCGGACGCGCCAACCCGGTCGGTAACGATGAACACCTCGGCATTGAAACCCTCGGCTTCGAGAATTGGCCAGGCCGTATCGGCGAAGTCCCGATATCCGTCATCAAACGTAATGAGTACGGCGCGTCCCGGGAGCGGCGTTCCCGACTCCCTAGCTTTCAAGACATCACGGGACGTCACGCCATGATAACCATGTGCCCGAAGCAGCCGCAGTTGGCTGCGGAAACTTTCGGGACGCACGCGCCAACGACTTAGTGATGCAGCCCCATCGTTCGCTATGCGATGATACGCGAGGACGGGAACTTCCCAAGACTGCGCGGCGATCGCTGCCGGGGGCGACGCGATCGCGGGAGCCGGACTCACCAATGCATAGGAGAAGGCGGGCTCACCATTGCTGGCAATGCGCAGCGCAGCTTCCCCGCGCGCTCGTCGCAGTGCCGTGCGCAACCCGAAAGGCCGCCGAAAATGTGTCCGAAGCAGCTTCGTCGCGGTTGCGCCGGCCGCGCAAATCGACAGGAAGGAGACCAAGGCAATATAGTCGAACCGCCTAGTAAGCCCGCTCAGTTTCATGAACTCGCTCTGGCCAAGAAAGGCAACCGCAAGCTCGGCAATATCGCGCCTGGAGCAGCGGCCGAAGACTGCCGTCTCCATACGGCCGCGGGATTGCTCCTCGGATAGGAATTCGAGCATCAACACGTCGACGCCCGGCGTCGGAGTGAATCCGGAAATGGCCTTTAGATCGACGGCGAGCTTTGCCACTTGATGAAGTTGCGCGGATTTGGCGCTTGGCATTTTGTCGAGGAATTCCCGCTCGATGGCATAACCAATTCCCCGCGCGACACCTGCCTGACGTTGGCCTCTTCCGAGCATTTCCAAATAGCGCCCATATTGATGCTTGAGGCTGGGAAGAGCCGTCGCCATATCGGCCATTGATCCGCCAGCGCCGGTTGCCAGAGCCTGGGCGAGGGATTTACCGAGTGCGGCCGTGTAACCGTCGCAATTGGTGGGATGTGCCGTCAGCAGCGGCACCCCGTCCCGGCCGGCCCCGACCTCCGCAGCAGCGCACCATGCCGTATAGAAATAATGCAGCCTGGACTCATCGTCCCCGTGAGCTCCGCTTGCCGTTGCGGACGTTGGCCGGTTTACTCTCTCATCGCTTGAGAATCCCCGTTCGATGACTTTATGGGCGTCGGCCAATACCTGGCCGTATTGCCGGGACAGGCTGCCCTTGCTCACTTTGTACACGGCCAGGATTTCTGGAATAGCGGCAATACGCGCACCCGCGCGGGCCAGCCGTTGCCAGAGGTCCCAATCTTCGCAGGTCGCAAGCGAGGGATCGAATCCTTCCAGCTCTTCGACCAGACTGCGCCGTACTATTACCGAGTGTATGGCCGTCGGGCAGGCGCGCGCGGCACATTCGAAACCATGTTTCTGGAAATCCTCCGAGAAAATCTCGGTCGCTTCTCCCAAAGGGCTTATCCGCCGGTATCCGCAATAGACGAGATCGAGATCTGGACGGGCTGCGCCGAGCATGGCTTTGTTGAAATCCGGCGCGAGCCAATCGTCTGCGTCGAGGAAGCAAACCCACTCCGTATCGATTTTGCGAAGACCAAAATTCCGTGCCCTGCTGACACCGGAATGAGGGATTCCGCACATGAATACACGAGGGTCGGTTGCGGCCGCGGCACCCGCTACGTCCCTCGTCGAATCGGTTGAACCGTCGTCAACCACAATTGCTTGCCACTCCGGACGGGTCTGGGACTTGAGGCTGGCAATCGTCCTCGGCAGCGTCGCTTCTGCATTATATGCAGGGATGATGAACCCGAGGGGTGCCGGTGAACTCAAGCTGTGGCAGTTCCGCGGCTTCGAGGCGTCCGCAAATAAAACCAAATCCCGGACAGGATACCGGCTATCTCTTCCCGCAAGAAAAGACTGGAAGCATCTCCCCCGAACACGAACAACTTTACAATCCGTCTGAGGTAATAGCCCGGAAAGTAAATAAAGAGGCGCCGCAGATTTCCCTTTCGGCCGGACTGTTCATATTGCACGAGCAGGGCCGCTGAATGACCGCGCATATAAGCGCGGATTTGGTTTCGCAGCTCCGCCCATTCGCGCCTGTGGTAGTGGAAGAGGATGACTGACGGTTCATAGCGGCATGTACCGCCGGCGCAGAGTATTCGGTGCCAGAACTCGGAATCGCCAGAACAGCCCGCCGCGCCGGCATCCAGCCTTTCATCGAAGAAACCCACTCGGTCGAAAACGGTCCGTCTAAAAGCCATGCTGGCTCCGGCTCCAATCAGCCAGACCGGACAGCCGAGCCATTCATTCGATTGAAGGAAGGTTGAGCCGAAATCGGTGCGCTGAAATCCCCGTCCAAAACCCCAAAAACGTTCGAAATGCCATTGGGCCGGTGTCGCGAGTTCGGCCGGCAAAACCAAACCGGTTACCGCCCATATCTCCGGCGCATCGAAACCCTCGACAAGCCGTTCAAGCCACCTTGGATGCAGCACAACGTCATCATCAGTGTATGCCACGATTTCACTCGTGCTCGCGCGGGCGCCCGCATTTCTGGCGGCGTCGAGCCCCGGCCGGGGTTCGTGAACGTAGATGACATCCGCTTCCTGGCAGACTTTCTCGGTGTCCTTGGCGAGCGAGGCGTTGTCGACGACCACAATTTGATCAGGAGCATAGGTCTGCTTGGCAAGCGATGCCAGGCAACGCGCCAACTCTCTCGGCCGATCGCGCGTGCAGATGACGAGGGACACGGAAGACGGCTTGGTGAATCTTGTGGCACTACCGGCAGGCCGACATTCGGGTGACGACGGCGATATAGGCAGCGTGAGGGACGCGCAATCCTCGAAGGAATTGGCGATATTCAACCCAATGGGAGATTCGCCATTCCAAAAAACAACGGCCCGCGGCGTCCTTAGCAACCCCTCGTCCGCGTTTTTGCCGTCGACAAAATGAAGTATGCCTTCCGAGGACAGCCCGTCCGCCCAAGCTGCCGGAGTGACATAACGATCAAGATTTTTTTGCGCGGTTCCCATTACCCCCGCCAATGAACCGAGTTCGCGTTCAGCTCTGCCAAGTTTTCTTGATTGAATATTGCGAATGCCCCTGTGCTACCGCCGCAAGGTGCGTAGACGCACGCCTACACTTCTTGCCCACGCGGCTTGCGATCCGCAACTCGGCAACGCGCTCTAAAAGCACGGCCATGAAACTCGATCAATGGACGTTGATCCATGTCACAGATTTGTCCTTTTTTGTTACACGTTTCGGCCCCACCCTGGGAACAAATCCAGCGAATTGTTCAATGGTTTCTGCTCGTATCGCGCCCGGTTCCCGGCAAGCCGCGAGTCTGGCGTGGGATCGCCATTGCCACGGTAATCGCTGTTGACATAGAGGCATCGGGGATTTGGTGACGGCGGGTGACCATCACGATATTTGCTGCGTGGGCACAGGCAGCAGTGAGACGTTGCCGGGCGGCTTTAACGTCCAGGTTTTGGCGAGGGCCCGGGCCCGACGAAGCTTCTGATCTGCTCCACGGCATAATCAACTTTCATATCGAAGAATATCTTGCCAAGCGCTGCGTTCGACCGACGGCCGTCGCCAGTGATCCCATTGTTGAGAAGATGCGCGTTGGGCGCGGGTTTCTGGCCGGGTGGCACCGGTGGATCGCCCAGCGAATGCGCGATCAAATTCTTTCGCACCCAGCTGCCGTCGCCGAGGTAAAGCATCTCGGACGTATCTGGGACTGCGCCATGATCGCCGTCCGGATAACCATGAGCGATGAGGTATTTTTCGAAATCGGCATTGGCGGCATAAACCCGATCGCAATAGTACACGTGGATTCCTTGGGCAGCGTATTTGCGATCCAGCTTTGTCGCCACGGCCTGATAGACATTTGCAGGGCCGGGTTCTTGACCATCGCCATGATCGCTCATCAGGATAACGTTGCGAAACCCGGTAACGATTGCCTGCTCGCTCAATCTCTCAAGCGTTGCCGCCAGAATTTCGTTGGTCAATCCGATAGTGCCGGGAAGATCCGCGCTGGCATTGTTCGGCGTGTAGGGAAGCACCGGCATGGCGATGGCGTTTCCAAGTTTTAGTGCGATAGCTTTGACGGTGGCCCGCCCCATTAAATTGTGACCACCGTTGACGTCCTCGGGGCCACGCTGCTCCGTGCCGCCCGTGTAAAAGAGTGCGGTGGTTTTACCCGCCGCAAGCGCCGCCTTCACTTCCGGCCAAGTCATCATTTCGAATTCGACCAGCGGGGCAGTAGGCGTGTCCGGCTTTGCCTGCCCCGGCGCCGAACCCATCACAAGTCCCAGCACCGTTAGCCCCAACAGGATAATTTTCATCGAGGGCATGACCTCCGAGCGAGCGCCGCGACGGTATTCTCACCTCATCCACTCTGGCAAGAGATTCGTCTTGCGAGCAGCGAACGGACGCTCGTCTGGCTATGCTGAACGTGTCAGCCAAAGGACGGTTTCTGATCGACCCGATCAGAAGGGTTGACAGAAAAGCTCGCCACTCCAGCCCAGTATTCCAGAACACCCACGGATTGGGCTGAGTTCGAGGTGTGCGCCACCTAGATCCGCCCCAGCTTGACCCGTTGCTCGCGTAGCGTTTCTTCGATCTCGGCTTTGCGCGCGTCGGAGAGATCGACAAAAGGCGGGCGCTGGAAGCTGGCGGGCTTTCCCATCTCAGTTGTCATCGCGTACTGCATGATGCCGTACTGGTCGAGGCCGTCCTTGGGCCCGTAAAGTTGGGCAATCTTTGCCTGCAATGCCGCGTAAGGCCCGTGAAAGTCCTTGCCCGATCGCGCCACGGCGAAGAGGTCGGCCAGGTCACGGCAATAAGGCCCCGCCTCTTGAATGATGCCGCCCATGCCGTGATTGAGCGCAATCTCCAGATTTTCGTAGGTGCCGGTGATGACGCTCATATCCGGGAATTTGGTGACGAAATTGGTGTACCCCTTGGCGTCGGTGGTGGAGTCCTTGAGGCCCGCGACATTGCCATAGCGGCGAAGCTGTTCGACCAGCTCCACCGGGATCGGCACCGCGCTCCAGCGCGGCACATGGTAGAGATAGAAGCTCAAATTCTTGGGCAGCCCATCCAGCACCATGGTGTAGTAGCGCAGCATGCCTTCGGTCGAGATGCCCTTGACGTAATAGGGCGGCGACACGATCACACCATCGGCACCATGGTCGGCGGCATGTTTGCAAAGCTCGATCGTGTCCGGGACGTTGGCAGTGCTGGCGGTGCAGAGCACATTCAGATTGCCCTTGGCCCTGCCCACGACTTCCATTAGCGCC
>Ga0126381_100001367_pt1 | contig 26289 bp, 23 predicted proteins | sample PanSoiMetPlot_28_FD_96465 | JGI IMG/M metagenome (GOLD analysis project Ga0126381, IMG submission 96465) | Tropical forest soil microbial communities from Panama - MetaG Plot_28 | ecosystem: Environmental > Terrestrial > Soil > Tropical forest > Bulk soil | place: Panama | collected 2016-02-17
AACCTGGGCCATTCCCACAATATCGCCATCTCGCTTTAATACCAGGCGGCTTAGATTTTTTTCGCCCCAATGGACCTCTCCGTATGCGGCAGTCTGATAGATGTTCGCATCGTCGAAGAGCTCCAGCATCTGCGACCACTCTCGGGAAGTGGCGCGATCCACCTCGACTTGCCAAGAAGAATTGAACATGGACTTTTGATCAGAAACAGTCTTAAGAGCAGGCAATCAGACGGCTAGTAAGCATCGGAACGGGTTATAACGGCTGCTGAGCGAACTTGCTCGGCCTTGGCGCTGAGGTATGCGAGCTATTCACAGACTTCATAGTTCTGCAAATGTAACGCGCATTTGCCGAACGGGCTTGAGGCACTTCGAGATACCACGATTCCTGACTTTCGGAACTCCTATCGCCCGCCGTGAAACCGAGGTTGGGATAAAAGTCGGCGACCATGCTGTTCTTCTTCGACGGTATATAAATGCCCACGAGCTTGCGTATTCCTCGGTTCCAGCACTCTTCGAGTAGCGCATCAAACATTGCGAGTTCCATTCCACGGTTCAGGACACGACAGCTCATCAACCAAAGGTCGATTTCAAGGGTCTCGTCGATTGTGCGTCCTATAAGCACAGAAACCAGGCCATTGTCGCCAAACCTGTCAGCCAGGCGACCGTAGAGAGTGACAAAAATCGGGTCTTGAGCAACGGCCTCGACTTCGGCGATCGTATACCGCTTCGTGGTGAGATTGAACTGATTCGTCTTGTTAATTAACTGCGTGATTCGCTCGAGATAAACAGGGGCAAACGCCGCGATTTCAGCGGTCATTTCGAGCGACGCTAGAAACTCTCCATAGTCGCGGAAGTCAGACTGATATGCCCTTCGCTGTGCGTTCGAGTTGTAGTAAGCAGAACGATTCAGATCGTCCTGAACCACTTTGTGCACTTCAAAATAGTGCTGAGATTCAAGTATCTCTGCGAAGCGTGCGACGTCCGAACCCACTTCAGGCGATGCCACTTCCGGTAGCTGATCGGTGACCAGGGCGCGCTCAGCGGGGTTATCATCGACAAATACGATGCTATCAAGACCAATGTTGAGCTCCGCGGCGATCTCGCGGATGTTCGTTGGCTTCGGGCTCCAGTTCGCTTTGAATGCACTGAAATCGTCCAGGGTCAGAATGCTATCCGGGTGCGAGAAGCCCTCCCTTGCGTTTTCGATGTCATTCTTCGAACACACGGCTAGGATCACGCCTCGCCGCCGCAGGTCTTTCACATATCGCTGAAAATCTAAAAACGCTTCACCAATAGGATGATCGCGTCCCAAAATTAGATTTTGTACACCATCGTCACCTACAACCCCTCCCCAAAGTGTATTGTCCAGGTCGAGGACAAGGCATTTCTTAGACTTTCCGTAAACGGAGGCGACCATTGCGGCAACGTTTTGCGCCAGAGCGACTGTCGCCGTCGGGCTAACAGCCATATGAAAGTTGTACCAATAGGTGCTACTGTGCCACGCTTCCAGGCCGACTTGCGCTGAAAGATAGAGAATATCGTTAATGAGAAAACGCGAGTGCTTGCGTGCGTAAGCGGCAAACTCGCAGTTCAGTCTCATCAGGAAATTAACTCGGCCGAATGATTCGAGCGCCTCTAAATTTCCCAACGGTCTGAGCCGCGGTAGATCAAAGTTATTTTGGATGACCAGCGCACCGACTTCCGAATCGATTTTCTCCCAAAGGGATTCGAACCTAGCCACTTCCCGGCGTACTCGCTGTTCAACCTCTCCTTCCGCCTCCATCAATTCGGGGAACTGCGAAACGTTGTGCCATGTGGTGTGAATAAAGACTACATCGGGTTTGAAATTCCACAGATCAGGATTCTCGAACAGGACGTCTTCGGAATAGCGGTTGTAGCCGGACTCGTAAAAGGCAGGTTGAATTCCCCACGTCAAGAGAAACAACTCCAACATGCTTTTGACTTCAGTGGTTGTCGAGCCACCCAAAATCGCGATTCGCGTGGTCACCAGATTACGCTGCGCGAGCAGTTCCTTCTTCAGGACACGGCGCTTTAGCAAGATATTCGCAGGTATAGTAGGGAACCGCATTTCACTCAATATCTCTGGTTGCACCGCTTTGGTCTCCGATGCCAATGCGGGTCTCCGTTCGAGGAGACCGCCGATCGAGTTGTTAGCCGTTCCGCAAAGCGTTGAAGACATCGTGACATTCATACCGATTGAACCTAAGAGAGTCCAACCCTCTAGGCTAGGTGGCAGTGAGAGCAGAACTATCCTCTACCCGCGCAAGCCGCAGAAGATCGGCGACTGTAGAGCACCCAACGACCTGATCAGGGGAGATCTGCGCATTGTTGGTTGTTTCCGCTAGGACAATCAGTCCAATGAGGGCCATCGAGTCCCAGTTCTCGAGTTCTTCCAACTTCTCATCGCCTCGCAGGGTTCCAGCGCGTAACCCAAGGATTTCATCCATTTCTAAGAGGAATTCTTTACGGGTCATGTTTTCTCCAATAATAGGATTTCTCTACCGGTCATTCTTTCCAATTCTCAGGCACGCTCTTGCACCCTGTCCTAATTTGGTCGCAATCGCTTAGCTTTGCACCATTGAATGAATTCGGTCCGCACGCACAACCGTAGGGATGTGTGAAAACCGATTTCGCATTGCGCGAAGGCGTGGCAAAATCTCGATCTCGGAAAACATCGTATCGTCGCTTTCAGCGGAAGTGCTAACCCTATCAAGATGAAACAGGTCAGGGTTTCGAGGATTGGCGACACTCTCGCTAAAAAAAATAGCTTGGTGACCCGAGCGTTCGAGATGCTCCGACAACTCCTGAGTGACGTCTTTCGAAGAGCCATAAGGCTGGCTGAATGAACGCACCTTCGTCCCGGTCAAGGCCTCTAATTCCTCCTTATTCCTGTCTACCTCTGAAACGAAATCCTGCTTCGAGAAAAATCTGCAGTGTGCGTGGCTGTAGGTGTGGTTCCCAATCTCGAAATCGAAAAAAGTCAGATCGTGAAGCTGTTTGCTGGTCAGGTACAGGCTCGCTTCATTTGCTAAACGGCCTTCGCTGATGCCAGCCAATTGGCGCAACGCGTCAAGAAAGACCTGTCTCTCCGCCAGTGAGATGGCCGGAAAGAATCGTTCAAATACTTCGGCAAGAGAGTGCAGGTGGACAGTCTCCCGGCCGCGGACAGCGCGGACTGCTGCGTTGATTGTCTCCATTCCCAGAATGTTGGCCACGTAGCAGACCAAATTATCGGGGGCCAGGCGTTGGTTATCGAGAAACGCAGCGTTTACAAAAAAAACGGCCGGTATGCTAAATCGCCGGCAGAGAGGAGCGGCCCACTCGGCAACCGATGCATAGGCATCATCGAATGTCACGAGTATCGCCCGGGGCGGCAGCCCTTGGCCATGGCCATTCGTTAAGACGTCTTGCAGTTGTACGGGGACGTAATGCGCAGTCACAAACCTCAGTGCAGTCTCGAACTCTTTTGGAGTGATGGTCACCCTTATACCAGCAGTAAATGGCGACGGTATTGGTGAAATGTTATGAAAGATTACGCAACGTAATGAGTAGGAGGGACCGGCGGCACGCGCAAGCGTGAAACGTCCGGGCGTTCGCCAAAGCACTTTGGCAGCAATGCTAATTGCGGACTTCGTCAATCTACTGTAAGACAACTTGTTCACTTTCCAGAAATGTCCTCTGCCACAGTTCCAGGCTAAGCAGAGAAAATATCTCTTTGGAGTGGTCGGTGCCGTTTGAGTTTGCTCGGAGCAAGCCCTCGACTGCGTCCTTGCGGAAATAGCCCCGATCAATTGTCTTGCCGTCCATCAACACCGCCCATACGAGATCCCTTAACTCGTTGCGAAGCCACGACCCGTAAGGCACCGGGAAGCCAGCCTTTTTCCGATCCCGAATCTCGCGGGGAATTTTCTGCGATAGCGCCTTTTTTAAGATGTATTTCGTGTCGCGGCCGTTCAGCTTGAGACCGGGTGGCAGAGATGCTGCGAATTCCAACACTCGGTGGTCTAGCAAAGGAACGCGGAGCTCAATGGAGTTAGCCATTGTAATCTTGTCTGCTTTGATCAGTAGATCGTCCGGTAACCAACTTTTAGTATCAATATAAAGCATTGCATCGAGGGCATTCTGGCCTCGTACTTCCTCTTGCAGTCGGCGCACTGGTTCGAGACTCCACTCGCGGTCAACAACTCGCGCAAAATCGTCGGAGTAGACTTCCCCGAGCTTATTTCCGGTGAACTTGTGCGGGTTTGAAGTGCGACTGTAGTAATAGTCGGGGAATGATTCGTTGATCAATGGCCGATACTTAGAAAGTCGATAGTACTGAAACACAGAGTCAGTGACGGAAAGCCCCTTAGAAAGCGCATTCTTCAACAAAGGGCCGCCAGCTTTAAGACGCTCAAGCCAAACTAGATTGCGATAATTGCTATAGCCCGCAAATGCCTCGTCTCCCCCTTCCCCCGAGAGGAGCACCTTAACATGTTTCCGCGCCAACTTAGAGACATAATAAAGCGCGATGGCCGGAGGTTCACAGACAGGTTCTTCCATGTGCCATATGTATCTGGGCAGGAATCTAGCAAAATCATCTGCAGAAATTGTGATGTCATAGTGTTGGGTTCCAAATTTCTCGGAGGCCAGCCTTGCATAGGGCCTCTCGTCAGCTACTTGGTCCCCGGAAAAGCCGACGGTGAAGGTGTGCACCTTCTTATCCGTGGCATTCACGGCAAGGCTTAGGATGCCTGTGGAATCGACACCTCCGCTCAGAAGGACACCCACTGGAACATCCGCGATCATGTGTAGCCTGACGGTCTCGGTTAGAAGATTTAACAAATCGACTTCTGCATCTTGACAACTCACACCATCCGTTGACTCGCCGAAATGCAGGTCCCAATACTGCCTGATGATCGCTTTACTGTTGGTGACAAGGAGGTAGTGGCCCGGGGCCAGTTTGTCGATTCCACTGAGAAGCGTCTCTTCGCCAGGCATATACGAAAATGTCAGAAATCGATCGATGAGGCCGGGGACCATCGTCCTGTTGATCGAAGGATCAGCCAGTATTGCCTTGATCTCCGATGCAAAAATCAAAGACGAACCACTCAAGCAATAATAGAGAGGTTTGATTCCAACCCGGTCCCTCGCCAGAAGCAAAGTCTTCGTATTGCCATCCCAGATAGCGAACGCAAACATCCCGCGCATCTTTTGCAGGCAATCAATTCCACATTCCTCGTATAGATGGACGATTGTCTCAGTGTCGGTATGCGTCTTGAAAATGTGACCTTTGTCTAAAAGAAACTTTCGAAGTTCCTGGTAATTATAGATTTCCCCGTTAAAGATGATCCAGATTGAGCCATCTTCGTTTGACAGAGGTTGGTGGCCACTTTGAAGATCAATAATGGAGAGCCGGCGAAAGCCTAGCCCCACCTGGCCCGAGACATAGTACCCCTCGTCGTCGGGGCCACGATGGCGAATCGTATCTGCCATCGCCCTTACGAGGGCGGGGGCCACCGTTTCATTAGGGTCAAAAACAACTTTGCCGCAAATTCCACACATAAGATCTGATCGAAAGTGTGTTAGGACGCGTCATTTCCAGATCGTTGGCATCCCGCAGAGACGCCTCAATTGCTGACTGCGTATGTAGTCCAGATATAAACGATTCTCTGGTCTCGGTCGACGAGACATATGAGCCTTTAGAAAACCGTACATAATTCCAACTGACCCGACGAGATAAGGTCTCTTCGTGAGCCTGTGCAAACAGCTGGCAGTTACGAAAAGCGGGTGATATCCGGAAACGTAGCAGGCCACTCCATGCTTCACTCTGTCGCGGAACAGCCCCTCCTCTGTCCCGGTGAAGCGATGGTGAAGGAGATGCAGGTCAGGGAAAGAGTAAGTTTTCCAACCCAACATGTTAGCCATGACTTCATCGATGGTGTCCCATCCCGGCGCAGGCCATAGTCCCCCGATTGCCTCCCAGCAGGCTCGCCTATAGATTTTTGTCGCTCCTCGGACATGAAATCTCGGATTTGTCTCGAGTGCCAATTCACCGGAAATATCGTGGTGGATCTCTCCTCCGCCGATCCCAAGTTCAGGATCTCGATCGAAGTACGCAAAGCATTTTTCGAAATAGTCGGAAGCGAAGCTTAGGTCTCCGTCGAGTTTCACGACAAAATCCCAGTTCTTAGACTGGAGACTGTTGTATCCGTCGTAAAACGCCTCCATTACGCCACCACCGGACTTTCTGAAGCCTCTGTTCTTGCGGTGTATGACGCGAATCCATGGATACTGTGTCACATATCCGTCAGCAATTTCGCCCGTTCTGTCGGTAGAGCCGTCGTCGACGATTGCCCACTCGACGGGTCGCATTGTCTGACGAACAATAGATTCAATGGTGGAATCTATGTACTTCTCCTCATCCCGAACCGGAGTAACAATGGCGTACATAGTGTTCATCGAATGACCTTTGCTAATTTGGCTCTTCAGCCATATTCGCCAAGCTCGTTGCACAAGTGCGCTACCTACTGCAAGAGCGTCTCTTCAAAAGCTCAGCTCACGGGGGAACAGGGACGATCCTGGCTTGGTGGAGAGCGCCTTCTTAGAGACGCTAATAGACGCCAGCCTATATAAATCATCGCGGCTAGCAGAAGAAGAAGACATCCAACTACATCTACCGGCTTTAACTCGTACTTATTGTAGATACGAATCGCAGCAAGCCCAACGCCGAACTTCGCCAGATAAATATCCCGAAAGTCTGATCCCATCCGGAGTAGATAAACGACGACTGAATCGTGCTCCGCACTGATGGAGCCCAAACGCATCTCATTCGCATATTGGATCGCGATGCAACTTGTACCACCCGCTGGAACAGCGACAGTCAGATGGATCTGCCTTTCTTGAAGCGTATACGGAAGAACTTTGCCATTCAGCGTGACCGAACTTATCGTCTGCTCTCCGGTTTCCTGCTTTTGTACATAATAGGTGGCGTTTCTGCCAACTCTGTTTTCGATACAAATGTTGCTAGAAAACGCCATCACATCGTAGTTGGCATCGTCCCGAAGTTTCACGACATAGAGATGCCTTACAATCTCTCCTAGGCTGCGCCACTCTGTGGCAGGCTCAAGTTCGTTCACCTCGTCCGCTACATGATCGAAGGCGCCAATGCCCTTCGAGAATAGATTGGAGTGAGCATAAAGAAACAGCGAGTTTCCGAGAAACTGGCTTATCGCGATGTAGCCGCTCGTAACTGTTACTTCCGCCGAGTAACGGCTGATACTTGGAAATCCTGCGAACGACAATGTAACGGGGCGCAGAACCTCTAATGGATCTGTGGGCCTGACCGCATTTTGAGGAACATTTGAAGAGTTAATCGTGGCCAGATAGTTGTAAGTCTTGAGTGCTCCAAGCGTCTGCTCTGGAGCAATACTGTGGGGAAATACCATTACTTTGTCGTATTCGATCCCGGTTAGCGTTTGAAATCTTTCCATCCTGGCCAATGCCTGTTTGAGATCAGCGACTTGAAGAGCAAGCGATTTACTTCGATAGTCCGTGAACTCTTTATGATCATGGTCATTTCCGTGAACGGCGATTGAAAATCTATCGGGATGATGTTGAAACAGTGACACGACCTCGGGCTCGCTGCGAGCATAATTCCACGGAATGAACGCGATTGTGGTGTGGAAATTATGTTTCTCCATTTCCCCTAGAAGGCCTTTGTAGTCAGCATATCCATACGGCTGCCGTAGCCACGGATCATCGATCGTAAAATTTGCATAATAATGAAGCGAGTGCCATCCGCGTTCGCCAGCACAATATCTTATGAAAATCAGTCCGGGTGCGATTCGGAGAAAGGAACTCACGAGATCTTGGCTGTCAGCTACCTTGCTTCCTATCGATGTCGCGCAAGTTAAGAAAACCGCTTGACGTCCACTCGTACTCTCAGCGAATACAGGGAAGGTCTTGCTCCCGTCTCGTACACTCATGATTTGCTGAGCTTTATCGTTGCCATCCAACGCCAAATAGGAAGGGCCCAAGAAGGAAACCGGAATATCGAGGTTTGATAACTGTCGCGTCACACCTTCAACCGAGCCAAAGGTATATTTCAATCTGGATGAGCTTTCGTGTCGCGTACATCTAGTCATCCTGGCATCCGACCAAGTCTTCAAAAGGGCTGGGCTTAGATCTGGCCCGATGCCCATAATGAGTAGCGGGACATCGTTGTTTTCTGTGCGATGCAATGCGCGACGCAAGTCGACACCGCTAATAGTCGATAAGACATTTGCGTCAATGGCCACTCCAGCGGTCTCTTTCTGTTCGACCGCCTTTCGAATTGAGAGATTGTTGGCCCCCAGGCTAACCGCGACTACCCTAAGACCAAGTCCGTAAAAGCTGGCGGCTTCTCGCAACTCTTCTTGCTCTGCAGGTATCCCGCGATTCGAGCGGATGAAGACAATGTCAGCACCGTAGCAACGTGATTCCGGCGCCAACATTGAGATGAGCATCGCCGAGACGACGAATAGGCGGCGCACTGTGAACTTTTCGAAGGAAATAAGCACTTTCGCGTTAAGCTCTCGTACGAACCTTAAGTAACCTAGCTAGCTTGCAATGCCAGTTTATAAGCTTCTAGCAGAACGGCCTTCTCTGTTTCCCAATTCAAGCTTTCTTCGATCCGTTTCCGACCGCACGCCCCGAGCCTCTCACGAAGTTCGCGAGAATCAAGTAAACTGCTGATTTGATTAGCGAAATCGATGGGGTCGTTGGGCCGAGCGTACAGAGCGGCGCGCCCCGCCGAGCGACGACCTTCTTTCAAATCGAAGAGTACAACCGGTAGTCCAATTGCCATATACTCGAATATTTTGATCATCGTCGAATTATCGTTCATCGGCGTCTTTGGATCAGGAGCTACGCCCACATCCGAATTCGAGAGGTAATTCATAACCTCTTCATGGGAGACTTGACCCGTAAATGTTACGAACGATCCCAGATCTTTTTGTACAACGATTGACTGAAGCTCGGGAAGCATTGTACCGCCGCCAACCAGTAGGAACTTTGTGTCTTCTCGTTTCTGATGCTTGACAATGTGTTCGATGGATTGAAGTAGAAGATCTAAGCCATCTTGCCGCGCCATAAAGCCGACATATACGACCTGCAGCGGCTTTCCGGACTTGAGATTCGTTCGAGCATGCATACGAGGGAGTTTCGTCAGATCGGGACAGTTCCGGACCACGAATACATGCTCAGACGGTTTTCCGCCACGGGTAACCGCAACTTCTTTAAAAGACTCGTTGGTCGCGATAGACACACAAGAGGTTCTAAAAGAACACCTTTCAGCAAGTCGAGTAAGTGCGGCAAGTAATTTATTACGTCGACCGAACTTGGTCTCAACAAGCTCGGGAGCCAAATCGTGATGATCGAAGATAAAACGCACACCAAATAACCTCAAGAGTAACGCGAGAAGGAATATCGTATCTGGGGGGTTGCATCCCTGTAGAACTCGGAATCGGGTTCGACCAAATACCTTTAGCATTAGATAGAGCTCGGCAACCAGGGACATGCCGTATTCAAGCAGATAACCCATCGGGCTCGAGGCTTCCCACGAATGATGCCGGTAAATATGGATTCCCTCAAGAACCTCATAGCTGGCGGTGTGAGAGCGCTTTCCCTTCGGGCAGATCACGGAAACGAGGTATCCTGCCTCATTCAGAGCGCGGGCTTCACTCCATACCCGCCTATCGAGTGGCACAGGCAGATTTTCGACGATGATACAGACGGACGTGGTCTGATCCCTTTTGCGAGCGAGCTGTTTGGTTTGTTGGTCTTGCCACAGCGTGGAGTTTGAATTCATTCGCGGCTTCTCTCGAGGCAAGAAACTGATCGACGCGTCTGTCATCCTCATTGATCTCTATTTATTACTCATTCTTGTCTATCAGTTGCGTCTCGCCGTTGCTCAGAATCAATGGCAACCAACATATTTTGCGGTACAGGGACGACTGGCCACAGTTAGCACAAGTGGAATTGATCCCTCAGCAGTTCTCCTAAAGCGTGCAATTTCTTCAACTCTCCGACCTGCTGTGCCAGATCCAAGCCGGGGAACATTGGCCAGGAAAGGACTTCCACCGCTATCTTCTCCATCACCAGGAAATCACCTCGCCTGAAAACCATGGATCGATTGGCGAGTTGCTTACCAGCAATTGACCGCGGGGAGGTTCTATTTAGATAGCGACCTGAAGAGCTTCTGATTTGCCTCGTCCTGCCAAGTACCTGTATAGTCCATCCTGCCAGGGTTTGAAAGTATTCAGACCTCGAGCCTTTAAGGCTCTGTTCTCAAGAACTGAATATTTTGGTCGCGGCACCTTAGCCGGGAATTCACCCAGTTGAGCCACCTTCAAACGAACCGGAATATCGCTCAAAGCGAAAATTTCACGAGCAAATTCGTACCAGGAGCAGCTGCCTTCAGCGGTCGCGTGGTAAAGCCCATAGCAATTCGAGCGGCTCAACTGGACCAACTGCACTGCAAGTTCTGCAGTGGACGTCGGCGAAACAATCTCATCGTCTACAACACGCACGTCTCCCCGCTCTTTTCCTAGTTTCAACATCAATTCTATGAAATTGAGGCCGCCTTTGGCTCGGCAAGGACTCTTGCCGTACAAGCCCGAGGTGCGCACCACAAAATACCTTTCCGTATTCGAACTGACAAAGTGCTCACCTGCCAGTTTGGTAGTGCCATAGACGTTCAGCGGACCTGGGACATCGTGCTCGATGTACGGGCTCCCCTTCCTTCCGTCGAAGACGTAATCGGTGCTGACATGCATCAGGACCGCGCCCAAACTCCGCGCCACGACGGCCAAATTCCTTGCCCCGACAGCATTCACCGCAAAGGCCTTCTCCGGTTCACTTTCACAATTTTCGACGTGATGCATCGCGGCTGTGTTGATAATCAGGTGAGGTTGGGTTTCTTGAAGCACACGAAACACCGACTCCATATCAGCGATCTCAATGTGAGAATGCGTCAATGCTCGGACAGCATCGCCCTGCCCAGTGAAGGCTTCTACCAGATCAGTACCCAGCTGCCCATCGGCGCCAATCACTACAATCTGCATCCTTAAACCGCCCTTGCCATCTCCTGCATCTCGATACCAGTTTCGATCGACCGGAATGTTCCAATATTGGAATAGAGCGGATTGTCCCAGTCCTGAAATTTCCTCATATTCTCGATCAGATCGAAAACAATAGATCTAACGTCGTAAGAGGGATGGAAGCTCAAGACATTCTTCGCTTTCTCGACGCTAACTTTGTAATTCCGGAAGTCCTGAACATGTTTGATGATGAGATGAATCGATACCCCCAATCGATCCTCAATGGCATCTTTGACAAGATCCCCTACCTCTCCGACTGTATAGTTGCCCGATGCAATGTTAAACACACCTGAGATGTTGTGATTTGCCTCGATGGCACGGATATATGCCGTCGCAGCATCCTGGATACTCAGTATCGGCCTCCAGATTGAAGGGTTGTTGATAGTAATTGTGCGATCTTTTATAGCGTTTTTGAACATCGTATTTATAATGAGGTCAAAACGCATTCGCGGGCTATATCCAGAGATGGTCCCCTTGCGCAACGCAATGACGGAGAAATTCTCATCAGTGAGTTGCAGCGCTGCCTGCTCCCCCTGCAGCTTGGAGATCCCGTACGGGTAACTCGAACTAACCGGTTGAGTCTCGTCGTATAGCTCATTCTCAGTGTAACCATATACTGAACAAGAGCTCGCGTATACATAACGCTTCACCCTTGCCTTCTTTGCCATATATGCAAGGTAGGACGGAGCGGCGGCATTGAACACAAAGTTTTTACTAGGTGAATATTCCGCCATTGGATCGTTGGATAGACCAGCAAGGAACACGACCTGATCATAAGGGTCCAAATCTTCCTCTGAGAGCTGAAAAATATCCTTATTCAAGATTCCTACTTGACGTGGCAAATGATTGCCGAACCAAAACAAATCTACAACATCGACCTTGTAACCTCGGTCCAGCAGTTTTGGGATCAAAGTACTGCCAACATATCCTGCTCCGCCCGCTATTAGTATCTTCACTGTTTCTCCTCGGGTTGCGAGAGTCCATCAATAGTTTAAATTCTGAGACTCCGGGCGTGACAGCCACTCATCTAAAGTCTGCGCCGTTCGATCTTTTTCCGAGAGCAACGCGTCGCGGATAGGCCACTTGACGCCGATTTTGGGGTCATCCCAGCGAAGACCGGACTCTCCTTTGTTGTTATAGAGCCCTGTGCATTTGTACTGTATCTCAGCAACGTCTGAAAGCACGCAGAAGCCACGTGCGAAACCGGCCGGAGCCCAGACCTGCCGACGATTTTCCGACGATGCCTCTACGCCGACCCACTGGCCCAGCGTCGGCGATCCCTTACGAATATCGACAGCGACCAAAAATGCGGTTCCGAGGGAAACACGCATCAATTTGCCCATCGGCGGACTCCATTGGAAATGCAGCCCTCGTACTACACCATGAATGGACCTCGAGTGGTTGTCCTGAACAAAATCAATCGGTAATCCGTTATCGATAAACACGTTCTTATGAAACGTCTCCATAAAAAAACCACGTTCGTCACGAAAAACGTCAGGAACGAGTACCACAACATCGCCCAAGAGCCTTGACTCGATCTTTATTCCCATGTTGCGTGAACACTCTCCCGATAGCCGGAGTTCTTGACAAAAGAGATTGATTCCTTCCAATCTTTGCCTTACGTCGTCAGACTTTCCTCAGCGATTCAATCCCTCTTGGCAAAACCGCAATTGACCATCGGATCCTCACTAGCTTCCAGCAACAATTGCGTGTGAAACGTAATAACACATGCGCTCGCTACGTTATGCGGCCACATTTTGTTGTGTAAACTGGGTAACGTGGCTGGCAACATACGTCTGCTGTTCCGGTGTTAGATGTGGGAACATAGGCAATGAAACAATTTGCGTTGCAATAGTTTCGCTAACGCGAAAATCACCGCGAGCATACCCGAGCAATTTGTAGGCCTTCTGTGAGTGAAGTGGGATCGGATAGTGGATAGCGGTACCTATGCCCGCGCTCTTCAAGTGAGCAATCAGACCATCGCGGTCGCGTGTGCGAATCACATAGAGGTGATAGACAGCTCTAGACCAGGCCGGTTCATAGGGAAGAATTACTGCTTCGTTGCTCTTGAGGAGTCGGTTGTACTCAGCTGCTCGTTCCCTTCGTTCTGCGTTCCATCTCTCCAAATGTGTTAACTTTGTGTGCAGGAGCCCTGCTTGCATCGCATCCAAGCGCCCGTTATAGCCTTCGACTTCGTGAAGGTACTTCGTAGTTTGACCATGATCACGAAGCATCTTTACCCAATCAGCTATGCCTGAATCATTTGTTGTGACCGCCCCGGCTTCGCCGCAAGCTCCCAGGTTCTTCCCTGGGTAAAAACTAAATGCGGCCGCACGGCCCACCGAGCCGGCCTTTACCCATCGATTCAGATTCTTGGAAAAATATTCAGCACCATGCGCCTGACAGGCATCTTCAATCACAATCAGACCGTACTGATCCGCTAATCTCATGATCGCATCCATGTCAGCCATCTGGCCGTAGAGATGTACCGGGACAACTGCCGTTACATGCCGTCCGTTTCGGAGGCTGACGAGCTTCCCAGACCTATCCCATGTGCACTGCTCCTCCAAATACTGTTGCAGCATCTCTGGCGACATGTTATAGGTCCGCTCATCTATCTCAACAAATTCAGGAATGGCGCCTGCCTGCGAGATAGCTTCAGTCGTGGCGATGAATGTGTGAGGAACGGTAAGAACAGCATCACCCGGGCGGACTCCGGAAGACATGATTGCAAAACGCAGTGCATCCGTGCCGCTGCTTACCGCTACAGAATGGTCAACGTTACAAAACTTAGCAAACGCCTGTTCAAACTCCTCTACCATGGGCCCACCGATAAACCCAGCGCTCCGGAGAGCCCTATGGAAAACACCCGTGAGCTCTTCTTCGAGTTCCATGTGCGGGGTAATAAGATCGATAAAAGGGATGTTATGTGGCATGTTGTTAAGGATGGACATCGTGGGCTTCCACAGTCTGTTCGAGGTAACGCAGTACTCTAGCCGGATTTCCAGCAACGATCGAATTCGGTGGAACATCCTTGGTTACGACACTACCAGCTCCGACAATCGCGTTTTCACCGATGCTTGTATTGGCTAGAATCGTCGCACCTGAGCCGATAGAAGCGCCTTTCTTTATGATTGTGCGCTCCACTTTCCAATCAGTCTCTGTCTGCAGATTCCCTTCCGTGGTTGTCGCTCGGGGATAACGATCGTTTATGAAGGTTACGCCGTGCCCGATGAAGACATTGTCTTCAACTATGACACCTTCACAAATAAACGAGTGACTCGAAATCTTACATCGTTGGCCCACAACCGAGTTTTTCTGAATTTCAACAAATGCACCTATCTTGGTATCGTCGCCAATTTCGCACCCATATAGATTTATAAACTGCGCTAAGCGGACGTTCTTTCCCAATTTGACGTCCTCCGCGATATTGGCGTACGCGTTCATAGATAGACCAGAGACCCTCTGTTGCTCAGAGATTGGCTAGCTGCCTCCAGCATCTTTACTACCCTCAACCCAGCACAACCATCGTTGAAGGGATCCTTTCCACTTGAAACGCATTCCACAAAGTAACCTAGTTCTTGGTGCAAGGCTTCTACCCGTTCCAGCTGCGGAGCCCACATATCGCCGGATCGATAATTCACCAGCAGCTCATACACGCCCTCACGGTTAGTAATATCCACTCCCTTGTCATACACTTTTACCTTTTCGTCAGCTTCCAGATCATTCCACACCAACATTCGCCTCTCCCCACCCAAAAGCGTCGTCCTCACTTTTACTGGTGAGAGCCAATTGACATTTATGTGTGCGATAACCTTTTCCGGGAAATAGACAGTCATGAAGGCTATATCTTCACAGCCATTGAGATGCTTTTGACCGGTCGCTACAATTGCCTCCGGGCTTGCTTTGATGAGGTAGTCCATGATGGAAAGATCGTGAGGTGCAAGATCCCATAGGACGTTGACGTCGTGCTGAAAAAGGCCAAGATTTACTCGGGTGGCATCGTAATAGTAAAGCTTTCCCAGCATTCCCTCCTCGAGGAGGTGCAGAATTTTTCTTACTGCTCCAGTGAACAGGAATGTGTGGTCCACCATTATCCGAAGATTATTCTTCTTGGCAATGTCGATTAGCTCCTCGGCTTGCGCGGCATTGCTTGTAAACGGTTTTTCAACAAACACGTGCTTACCATGTTCTAGTGCAGCCTTCGCTAACTCATAGTGAGTCCAGACTGGAGTTATGACTGCAACAGCGTCAATCTTGGCTGAAGTAACAACCGCAGACGCATCTGGTACAACATCAATTCCCGGATGGTCCTTTTGTGCACGTTTCCTCGCGCATGGGTTCATCTCCGCGATGGCGGCTACTTGGACCTCATCCAAGTTCGTGAGGTTTCTCACAATATTTGGTCCCCAGTAGCCGTAACCGATTACGCCGAAATTCATGTGAGGTGCTCCGTCATTTGTGACACTGACTTGATTTGGATTGCTGGCTATCGACACGGTGAACTTTTACACAGAGCTTCGCCCTGTGAGCACCAAGCTCTTATGGGAGCAGCTCATCCATGTCTGTCTATACCGAGCACAGTTGCAGTTGCACTTGCACTTAGATAGCCATTCTCCGTCGCAAAGCCTGCATACCAAGCTCGTTGCGTTAACTGCCTGATATTACTTGCAATTCCATGCTGCTGATGGCCCGGACGACCTCCGGTAATCGCCTGCGTGCCAGTTCCTTGCGCGTCAAGGTTAACAAACTTCTGCACATTTGCCGTTGGTTCAACACGCTCCTGCGCCACCGATCACCGCGCGTGGTGTACGCAAAAGAATCATAAGATCTAACCACGGAGACCAGGATGTCGCATAGCGCAGATCCAGCCGCACCATCTCATCAAATTTAACTCTGCTTCGACCGCTAACCTGCCACAACCCAGTGATGCCCGGTTTCACTTCCAATATTCTGCGTCGATGCCAAGTTTGGTAGGCTGCCAGTTCATAGGGGATAGCAGGCCGAGGACCAACTAGTGACATTTCCCCTTTTAAGACATTAAGAAGCTGAGGCAGCTCATCCAGACTGGTTCTCCGTATGAATCTTCCTACTGTCGTGACTCTCTTGTCGCCCGTTATTTTGTAAAGTGCCTTTCCTTCGTCGGCAACGGCCGGATGCTCGATCTGCCCCGCAATCAATTTTGTGACGTACTCCTTATGCACGCTGGAATCACTGCCGCTGTGCATCGACCTAAATTTTAGGAATGTAAAGTATTTACCGTACTGCCCCACTCGCTGCTGTCGAAAGAATACAGGGCCGTCGGATGACACCTTGATTGCTATCGCAATTAATGCAAATAGCGGGGCGCAAAGAATTAAAGCCAAGCCGCTACCAATAATATCAATCGCCTGCTTGACCCGCAGCAACGATTCCCTGCTCTTGTCCGGATTCAATAGATCCGGATACAGAGCTGCATTGCTTGGCCGGTCAGAATCACCGTCATTCCAGCAATCAGGGAAGAAGTGGAATGAAATGCTGACTTGATTGAATTCGTCTGGCAATAACTGATCTCGCAAGGTGACACTGACCTTGTTGAGAATTACGCTTAGGATTGAGTTTTTGTCATTGCACGTAATCCCTGTGAACATTACTCCGACCGATCTTCGATCCCTATACCACCCGATTACGTCAGTCTCCCTAATGGATAACGGCAGAATGCACAGAATATTTTCCAGAGCGGTCTCGTAATTTTTAGACGCCTGAGAACTGCCTGCCTCCAGCAGCATAAGCAAAAATGGCTCCCCAGAACGCTCGGTTCTTTTACGTTCGACTGCGATCATCCGCCTGAAGGGTCCTTCGTTCAATACCTCATGCGCGCCGGGTGATAGGTAGTCAATTAGGGGATCAGCAGATTTTACTTTGGCCATGCGTAACAGAGTCACAATAAACCCCTCTCTCTCACGTAATGTCTTAGTTCAGGGCCAGGAAGGATGGGAGCACTCCCGGAGAAGCCTCCTGTCAGAAACCGACAACGTTGGATTGCCCAGTCTCTGTTTAGGTTCTTCTCACTTTTGCTCTCAAATAGAAATCTCGGTAGGCTACTGCGTTGTGACCGCGGGATGATAGGAGCGATAATAGTAGCTTGTAACGACGCTCTTGGAACTATTTACCAATGCTCCGATGAGCTTCGAAGACTCGACCGCCTCGAGCCCCTTCAATAATCGTCGCTTCTCTGTTGCCCCCTGGCGTGTAACCAAAAGAATCCCATCAGCTAACCTCATCCAAACGCTCGTATCAGCCAAGGGAAGAATTGGAGGAGAATCGATGATGATCCAATCAAAAAACGCAGCCAACTGATCCATCAGGGTAGGTAGTTCCCTTGATTGTAGAAGTTCCAACGCATTGCTCGGAGTGCTGCCGGCTGGCAAAAGCCAGATGCCGGCATTCTTGAGGCGATAAACGCACTTTGTTAGGCAGCTGTTCCCCTCTAGCCATTGACACAGTCCGGGATATCGCTTCAACCCAAACGTCTGAGACAATGAAGGGCGTCGAAGATCTCCCTCGAACAGCAAAACTTTCTGCTGTGTTTTCAGAGCAAGCGCACAAGCCAGGTTAGCAGCGACCGTGCTCTTACCTTCTTGAGGAATCGTGCTCGTAATTAGCACCTTCTTGAGGAGGCGATCTCGCCCCAAATGTTGCAACCGCACACCCAATAAACGAATGGCCTCCGCCGCGGGGCTTTCGGGATCTGTAAGACAAGGTAGCCGACTTTGCGGTGTGAGAGAGATTTCTAGTGATCGAAACTGAGAGAGTGCATTTACAGGTTCACGAGCCAGCAAGGGCTCGACCACTGCGGAGGCTATCGGAGTGGTCGCAAACGCTTGCTCCTCAACAGAACGAAAGATTGAGTCGGGCACGCCGTTCTTCACCAACTCGGCTTCCTCCGGTAGAGCCGAGGCTTCCCATTTCGACGCTGCGCGACGCTCAGCACGTTTTAGGAGCTCAGTCACCTCCGACTCAGACAGATCGATGTCAGAGCGCTCACTTTCAGATCTTTGCAATCCGTCAAATATATGGCTCATGTTTGATCACTTCAGCCGTTGGATGCCCGTCTGCATCAAGGTCTCTTGTGCTAGGTTTTTGTAAAGCGGCATACAGCTCAAGTAGCAAATCTGCGACTCGTCGGTCGCCTATCCCATTCAGGCCTTTGGGCTCTGGTGAATACACATCAAGGCGAAACTCTTTTGCCACATCTGCTATGACATCCGGGGTTACGTTCGGCAGACGTTTCGCATAGGCCGTAACCAGCGCATTGTCGCAAATCGTATTAATCAGACGAGGTAGTCCACGCGATTGGCGATAGACTGCGGCGATGGCCTGTGCGGAGAACAGCGGATTAGGACATGAGATCCCTCCAGCGATCGTCAACCGCTGACGGATATAGCGCTCCACTTCATTGATGTCCAGAGAACCAAGATGGGTGCGGACTGCAATCCTTTGCTTGAGTTGCCTGAGTGAAGGTGAATCCAGCTTTTCATTGAGTTCAGGTTGACCGACCAGAACAATCTGCAACAATTTCTCATTGTCCGTCTCCAGATTCGATAGGAGTCGAACTTCCTCTAGGATATCCGCTGATAAATGGTGTGCTTCGTCCACGATCAGGATGGTCGTCATGTTCCTTGCCCCTCTGGAGACGAGGAACTGACCTAGCGCAAACAATAGCTCGCTTTTGCTCTTACCCGCGGCCGGGAGACCAAAGTCATAGAGAATGTATTGTAAAAACTCAGTAGGAGAGAGCCGGCCATTGAAGACATAAGCGTAAGCAACGTCCTTGCTATCCCGTAACAGACCCAGCAAACATCGGAGCAACAGGGTCTTCCCCGTCCCCACCTCTCCAGTCAGCACAACAAAGCCCTTGCGCCTCCTGATTCCATAGTAGAGCGCCGCCAGAGCTTCGTTGTGCCGTTTCGTCGGAACAAAACAAGCAGGATCTGGCGCGAGTTCGAATGGATTCCGTGTAAGATTGAAGAACGATTCGTACATTTGGGAAACTGGGCCTTAGCCATGCAGATAGCTAAGTGCGGACCCCGCTAGGATCATAGCAATGGCTAGTGAGGCCATTGTCCATCCGAAGACGAGTTTTCGCTTGCCTCCCCGTTCATCCGACAGACTCACGATCTCAGGGATTTCGGAGATAACCGCGACCGGAAGCAATCCTGCAATCTCTTTTTCACTATGAAGGCGATTGTCCAAGGCTTCCGATGCAACAACAAACAGGAGGCCCAAAACAAGACCAACGCCTACCCCTATCCCACTAAATTGGAGACGGTTTGGAAACGCTGGCTTCTGAGGCAAGCCTGGAGGATCGAGAATGCTGAACCGCTCACCCTGCTGCATCTGCTCCATGCTGGTTGCCATTTCCGACTCGTTTCGCTTCCTCAAGAGATCGTCATAATTGGCCTTAGATTGTTCGTAGTCTCGGGTTAGATCTGCTAACTCTTGTTCCCGTGCTGGCTCATTGCCTAGACGGTCTTGATAACTGCCCATTTTCGCTTTCAGCACCGCAATTGCCTGATCGCGATTCGCAATCTCCGCCTGGTTGGCTTGCAACTGGCTTTGCAATTGCAACAATGCCGGGTCGGATACGGTAGTTGCGTCTTCCACTGACCTCTCTCTGTTGCCCGCCGTTTTCAGCTCGGCAACCAAGGCCGCTCTCGCCTTTTCTGCATTGGCTATCTGGTCCTTTAGATTCTCTATCTCAGGATAACGATCGGTGTAGCGCGAACTGAGATCAGCTAGCTTCGCTTTAAGTCGAACGAGATCTTGATCAATCGCAGTCAAACTTGTCGGAGACCCGTCCCCTGTTCGCGTGGTGGGATGGGCAGCTCGATATTGCTCAATTAGTGTCTGAAGATATATTCGCTGCTGTTTTGCCGCATTGAGATTGTCCTGCTCGTTTTGAAGCTGCGACTGGAGTCCGCTCAGGATCTGGAGATTGCTTGCCTCCTGGGAGGGCAATTCACCCTCATGCTTTCCCTTGAACTCTCGGACCCTCGCTTCCTGCTCAGCCAGGTTCGTGCGCGCGATCTCTAGATGTCCTCCGATAAAGTTCGTCGTATCCTCGGATTGCTGCTGGCGAACCTTCAGATTTTCGGTAATAAAAAGGTTCGACAATTCGTTTGTCACTTGCTGGGCGATCTTGGGGTTAGGCGCCGAATAGCTAATTTTGAAAGCAGTGATCTGGTTCCCTTGAGAGTCGTGTACAAGCTCGACGTCGATGTCCTTAGCCATGCGTTCAACTCTTTCCTCAGGCGTGATCCGACGTTGAGAGCTATCACTATATAGATGCAATTTGTCGATAATCAGAAGAAGACGCGTACGACTCAGAATTTGTTGTTTGATACTTTGCAAACGATTCTGTAAATCATCGTTTATATTCGGCATAACGTAGTTCTTAGGCATCGTAGGCTGCTCTACCAGGATCAGCGTGCTCGACTTGTAATGCAGCGGCACAACCCAGCTCACACTCCATACGACAAGCCACCCAAGGAACGCTATGACTAAGAACTGGACATAGCGGCGACGCACTATCTGTAAGTAGTGCTGAACATCTAGCCGTTCTGAGCTTTCTTGTTCGTGCATTTCTTCCATAAACTATCTTCCCAGTGGCCGCCTCAGGTGATAAGAAACTGAGATAGATACCCGGCTGGAATTGGGAACAGCGGCCAGTGTCGCGATGCCGTCATAACTCTGGTGTAATTGTGCGTATCTAAATTCCACTACAAAACTTTCATTAAGTACGTGCTGGAGCGAGGCGGCTCCAGAAACCGTATGTCCGTCAGGGGTTGAAGAGATGAGGAGCGGCGCAACGTTCTTGATAATAAAGAGGTTCGCTGACAATTCTATGGCCCACCTGCGCGCCGGTAACCAGCGCACAGAGGTAGCTGCACTATTCGAATAGAAAGCTCCGACTAGTCCAGTATCTCCAATAACAGTTCGTGCATAGCTCGCGACCCAGTTGGTCCGGCTCCTTTGCCACCCAAGACTCACCGCGGCGTACGGTGTCCATGCACGAAAAGATAGTGAAGGAGTTTGAGTGACGTCGAAATATTGCGGGCCAATCGAAAAAGACAATGACAACGTTGGATTAAGATAGACGGTATAGAAAGTCGAAATTGTATGTGTCTGAACTTCCGTTGAAATATTGACAGACGCTGTCTGTGTACTGACTGGATGAGTGCTACTTCTTACATATTGATAGGTTCCACCTAAGTATTGCGCGTTGGACAAGCGCCGACTGTAAAAGACAGAGCCTCCTTCCAAATTTGAATCAGAGAAGTCAGAAGCCTCTTCCGCATTGGAGTATCTAGTCTTTATGAAAACTCCATTAGCGCCAATCATGCCGTCTCTGCTGAATTGAGTGTTCACCCCTACATTTGCAATGTTGCTTAGCCGGTTCGCGTTAGGAGCCACAACTTCTGCTGAAGGAGACTGGCCAGAGCCTGATATTACTACTCCTCCAATAGGATAAAGCTGATTGAATATATTGGAACTCTTTTGAAAGTCGTCATTCACGGTGACGTTCGTGTGTTGACTTATTCGGTATTGCCAATTTAACGCGCCATTCTGATCCATCGCGTTAAGTGAACTTGTATGCTGATAAAATGTGAAGCCAGGGCTATATGTCAATGTCATATTATTTCGTGGCGTAGTCTGGTTTAGCGAAATTGTAGGCAAAATGGAGTAGTTGGTATCGCTTTCAGGTGTTGTATTCGCCCCCACGACGACATTGGAGTTGCGAGCCGTTATAAGTGTCAATCCTGCCCTAAGATAATTTGACCGTTCTTCAGATCTGGTAATAGCCGGATAGGCTTGACCGCTCACCGGAGGGGGGATTCTCATTTGTTCGTCGGCTGGTGAAGTTGAGGTCTCGTAGGGAATTACGCTCAACTGAGACCAAGCTGGAATCGTCGCAAGCAATGCTAAACCGAGACAACGATAAAGATGCACGACAGCCTTCACGGAACGATCACGGATTCAATCTGAACCAAGCAGTCTCAAGCAGTTCCAGATTGATAAAGAAATGGAACACGTATTTTATAGCTCTCATGGCACGACAACGGTGTCATGCGGCTCTAGCTTGACATTCTGTGCTGGATTTACGCCTTTGATGAATTCCTTGTAGTTGAAATTGATGCGGGACTCACCACCACTGGGATTGTGCCGAAGCACATAGATGTTTTTTTGCTTCGCGAAATCACGGAGCCCGCCGGCAGTTGCAATGGCGTCCATAACCGTCGGAGCAAGTGAAAGAGGGTATGCCCCCGGTCTTGCCACCTGCCCTAGAATGTTGAACTTCTTACTATTGACCTGCTCAATCATCACCGTGACCTTTGGTTTGGCCAGGTAGTTTTGGAGTTTGCCCGCGATGTCTTGTTCCAGCTGCAGGGGCGTCCGTCCCGCTGCCTGCACTTCCCCCATCAAGGGTAATGAAATCTTACCGTCCGATCGTACTTGACTCTTCCTGCTGAGGTCAGGTTCCTTCCAGACATCGATCGCCAAAACGTCATCGATACCAATGACGAAGTCATCGCCGAGATCCACCGGCTTGTTGGCAGAAGGCCCCAGGGGTTGGGCAGGCGCCGACGCGACAGAGCTCGCGGACAATCCGCGATTTACCTGCCCCGCTGCTGGTGCTTGACTGAATAGAGAACTCGCAAGAAGGATCCAGATTCCCAGTTCCCTTCCGCGCTCGATTTCGCGTCTCAAGACCGCCTCCTAATTCAGCGTCGCACCGTATCTTCGAACTTCAACCGCTTGCCTCATTGGAGCCATGCCCCGGAAGTCGCTTGGTTTCACGGGCTCCACATCAGAAGCGTCGATCTCTACGGCCACAGACTGCGCCATCATCTCCACGGAGAGGATCAAGCGATACAGTCCTTTTTTGCGAGTCAGAATCCCTTCAACACCTTCAAGGGAGCCGCGTGTGACGCGAACCCGCTCCCCGCACTTCAGAAAGGGATGGGGCTCGACACGATACGGGCCTTCAACCGCTGTTCGAATCGCCCCAATCTCCGTCTCGGAGATCATCGCTACCTGGTCCCCATGAAACAAAATCATGTGAACTCCCGGAGTCGTTACAACCTGTAGCCTCCGGTTTAGCCCTCCCCGGACGAAGACATAGCAAGGAAAGAGCGGAAGGGAAAGCGTCTTGTTCCTGTCTTTCCACCGCCGTACTGATGCATAGAGCGGCAGAAACACTTCAAATCCCTTCGTCGAAAGCATCTCGGCCACTGCCCTCTCATGCTGATGACGCGTGTAGAGCGCCCACCAATCCGATGCTTCCGGTGTTTTGATATCGATGTTGGGCAAGGTCGCCATCATGTTTCGCACTCCTCTTCATCGTGGGCAAATCTCTTGGTCTTCCGTCACCGTGACATAGCTCCGCCCTGTGAACTACATCCCCTCGCTCTACTTAATTGCTCAAGCTTCGGGCTTCTTCTTGGATTGCGATGATCAGGAGCACGTCAATGACCATAATGCAACGACTCGAAGGAAGCCTTGCAGATCACTCGATTTACGCAGCCTTCTACCCTCTTGCTGGCTGGCAAAAGGCTCTTCCAAAGTGATCGTGAGTTATAACAGCTTGCATATCGGCGTAACAAATAATTGCAAGTATTCTGCGGCAACCGCTCGCCGAATGATGGGTTGTAGAAGTGCCGTGAGCCAGCTAGAACTACACACTCGCACACCCGATCCGTGCAATTTGAAGATCCTCGCCGCCGTCGTTCGAGTACGAATCCACACGCGGCGTTCAGATGAAATCCGCCTCGAGGGATCGGAGATACCCAGCGAAGTTAACAAAACTTTGCACTAAACGGTTACCAAGATTCGTGCTGGTAACTATGCGCTTTTTGATACTTTCTTGGGCAATCTGACCTCAACCGTTCCTACGTATCTTTTGATATACGTTGAATTAGCTCAGATGCGCAAAGTGCTCCAATATTCTGCACTGATGTTTGCATTTTTTTGTTTGACACTGTTGGGGGATGGCATTAGATTCGCTGCACTGACTGCATGCAAGTCCACGGGCTTGGATGAGTCGGTGATCGTGCTTCGCTGATTTCTCTTTCGACACGCTATCGCCAGTCGCTGATAGTCCGATGTATTCTTGCAAAAGGTTCTCCGGTTCCCCTACAAGGCCCCAACACAATTAATGCAGGTCAGCGATGACCGAGTCAGTGTAGCTCGGTCTTATGCACACCCTCGACCTTCAAATTCGTTTTGAGGTGGCTTTGATGATGAGTTCCGTTCAAATATTAGTAATCAGTGACAATCTCGACATTTGCAGGATGATTCGCAACTCCCTCGAATCGGACCGTTGCAAAGTCATCTGCGTCAGTTCTGCCACGGAGGTGCTTCAACTCTTGCACCGGGGACTGACTGTAAGTTTCCTCGTGATTCACGTAGCAAAGAACTCCCCAAAGGAAAGCCTCTTTGCCCCCTCGCTCCTTGAGCACCTCGATAGCGAAAAGATATGCATCCTCTCCGAGGTGGGAGACACATCATGGAAAGCTCACGCGGCACAATGGCACATCAATAAAGTGCTCACTATGCCACTCACGCGCCATGACTTCGAAATCGTGACGGCCCGGCCCCATTTCGACATGGCTCTTTCCGCAAGCCCAATGGTCACATCGTCTTCGAAAGTTCCCCACTACCACATGGAGGAGCTTGAAGATAACCGCTTCTTCATGGCCGCATCGCCCATCATGATGCAGCTCTACAGAGACATCAGGGTCCTCGCTCCCGTTGATATTCCTGTTCTTATCTTGGGCGAAAGCGGCGTCGGCAAAGAAATCGTGGCAATGCTGCTGCACAAGTACCACGCGAACTCCGAGAAGAAGCTCCTCAACATCAATTGCGCCGCGTTGCCCAATGAACTCCTGGAAAGTGAACTCTTTGGCTATGAAGCCGGAGCTTTCACTGGAGCAACACGGTCAAAGCCTGGCATGTTCGAACTCGCCCACAAGGGAACTCTTCTCCTGGACGAGATCGGCGAAATGAGCCCCCAGATGCAGGCCAAGCTGCTTCATGTCCTGCAGGACGGCTCGTTTTGCCGTTTGGGAGCCCGCTCCTCCTCTCGAGTCGATGTTCGCATCCTGGCCGCGACCAATATCAATATGCAGGATGCAATCGCGGAGCGACGCTTCCGCGAAGACCTTTACTATCGCCTCAATACCCTCACCATCACCGTTCCCCCGCTTCGTGAGCGCCGCCAGGAGATACCTCTCCTGATGGGGCAAATGTTTCATAGGGGGGCTCTCGAACTCGGCAGGCTGTTCATTCCTTCGGACCGCATCATGGAGGCGGCCCAGGAATACCACTGGCCCGGAAACCTTCGCGAATTGCGCAACTTCGTCACCCGTACGCTCATATTGCAGGATGAAGAATCTGCCTACAACGATCTGCGTGCCAAGACCCGTGCAAGAGTCGCGCCACCCACCGAAGACACGAGCACCCCGCTAGCCACAATCAAGCCTTCCGCCGCGGTAGGCATGAAGGGCGCCGTGAATGAAGTCAAAAATGAAGCGGAGATTCGTATGCTCCAGAGTGCTCTATCGGCAACAGGATGGAACCGAAGAAGAGCAGCACAAAACCTGAACATCAGTTATCGCACCCTGCTCTATAAGATTCAGCAGCACAGGCTGAGCGCATAGCCGCTCGGCCTCCGAATCCGCGCTAATGCCGCCAGTGCATCGCGCAGTTAGGGTCGCTGCGGCTCACTGAGAGTGCTGGGATCTACAGCCGCGAATCTACCGTTAGGAAGCCTGGTAAGTGTTGGCGCATATGCCGCAAGCAACTGGCGTCGCCACCAGACGCCTTCTCTGCGTTTCTCTTCTATCGTGCTGAACCAGTATTGCCAGAGCACCGCACGCACAAAGCGCGGTGGCGTACTCGAGAAGGGATTGCCCGCAAACAGCCCCAACACATCACCATCGTTCTCCAGAAGAAGTTCTTCCGTCCGCGGAACCATCAGATTTTGCTGCCACAAGCCAAGCGACGCAAACCACAGATTCCAATCAAAGCGCGGTTGATAAGGTGCATAAATACCAGGACGAACCTTCACGTCCTGGGGCTTGTAGCGAAACGGATAGGCAACCCA
>Ga0126381_100001368_pt1 | contig 26252 bp, 26 predicted proteins | sample PanSoiMetPlot_28_FD_96465 | JGI IMG/M metagenome (GOLD analysis project Ga0126381, IMG submission 96465) | Tropical forest soil microbial communities from Panama - MetaG Plot_28 | ecosystem: Environmental > Terrestrial > Soil > Tropical forest > Bulk soil | place: Panama | collected 2016-02-17
CTCTCGGCCAGATCTCTGCCGCCCCGCTCTGGATTGACGACGCCGGCTCGACCAGCGTTCTTGAAATTGGCGCCAAAGCTCGCCGCCTCAAGCGCGAAAAAGGCCTTTCGCTGGTGGTTGTGGACTATCTTCAGTTGATCACTGGACGCGGCCGTTTCAACAACCGCCAGGAAGAGGTTTCCAGCATTTCCCGCGGCCTCAAGGGCCTGGCCAAGGAATTGCAGATTCCGGTGCTTGTTCTCAGCCAGCTCACCCGGGCCCCCGAACGCGAAGAGCGTGGCCCTCAGCTCTCCGATCTGCGCGAATCCGGCGCCATCGAACAGGACGCCGATGTGGTCATGTTCATCTACCGTCCGCACTGGGCAAAAATGGAAGCCTCTCCCGAAGAGCGTGATCAGGCGGAAATTCAGGTCGCCAAGCAGCGCAACGGCCCCACTGACAAAGTGCGCTTCGTTTTTCGCAGCCGCCTTACGCGTTTTGAAGAGGCTGCTCCCGACGCCTTTTCTCAATTCGCCCCCGATGACCTTTGAAATCGAGCAGCGGCTTTCTGCCGCTGCCGGCCTGACACCTGCGGCATCCCCATCCCTGCCGTGCGCTGTCGCCATCCTCGTGTCACCACAGACACACCGGGGGACTTCCCGTTCCGATCTAACCTCCCTTTTTTCAGTGTGAAACCGGGCTGCCGCCCTGGCATCGCCCGTGCATTTTAGACTGTTGCCTTTCTCGCCGCGCGCTCTTCGCGATTGGGCTGCGCGCGCGCGAATGCCGTAAAATAGAATGCTGGAAATCATTGGGAACCTCGAATGTCTGCAAATAAATCTGCTGGGAAGAAACCCCACTTCGTCAACGGCCGGCCGGTATGGGCCGATGTTTCGCTCTCCGCACTGACGCACAATCTTGACGCCATTCGCAATTTCGTGAATCCGAAATCCGAAAAGCGTCGCACACCAAGGAAAATTCTCTGCATCGTCAAGGGCAACGGCTACGGCCACGGCGGACCGCAAATCGCGGCAGCACTGGAAAAAGCCGGTGCCGACTGGTTCGGCGTCACCGGTGCCGCCGAAGGCCAACAGATCCGCAAGGCTGGCGTTCGGAAACCGATTCTCGCGCTCACCAGTTTCTGGCCGGGAGAGGAGTCGCGCCTCCTGGCCAACAACATTTCCCCGGCTATCATTCGCTGCGAGCAATTGGCCGCGCTCGACTCCGTCGCATCGCGCAAAAAATTCGCCAAGCGCTCCGTCGGCTTCCACCTCAAAATTGACACCGGCATGAACCGTCTGGGCATTGCGCCCACCGACGTCGAGTGCTTTGCCCGCCAGTACGAAAAATCTTCGCGCCTAAAGCTAGAAGGCGTCTTCACCCATTTCGCCTCTTCCGAAGTCTTCGCGGGTCCGGTCGCCGAACAGACTTGCCGGCAGGAAGAGAGTTTTCACAAAGCCGTGCAACGTCTCCGCGCACTGGGCATCGATCCCGGCATCATTCACCTCGCCAACAGCGCGGCCATCGCCTCACGCCCGGAAACCTGGGCCGACATGGTGCGGCCCGGCGCAATTCTTTATGGTTATCACCCTGGTTATGATCCCATCGAGCGCCGCGCCCTGGTTGAACAGCGGTTGCCGCTTCGCCCGGTCATGAGCCTTCGCGCCCGCATCATCCATCTCCGGCACGTTGCTGCCGGCGAAGGCGTCGGCTACGGCTCCAAATTTCTGCCCGCTCGTACCTCCAAAATTGCCGTGCTCGCCGCCGGCTACGGTGATGGCATTCATCGTTCGCTGGGCAACCATGGAAACGTTTTGGTTCGCGGCGTTCTCGCTCCCATAGTGGGCATTGTTTCCATGGATGTCACCATGGTGGACGTGACAGACGTGCCGAACGTAGCGCTCGGCGATGTCGCCACCATTTACGGCACCGACGGCGGTCACATTCTTCCCGCCAATCTCGTCGCACGTGGCATTGGCACGGTCACCTCCGATCTCCTTTGCGCCGTCAGCGCCCGCGTTCCGCGTAACTACCTGCACTAGCCGCGGGTGTCCTGCCGTTTGTCTCCAAATTGTCTCCTCCATGTTTGAAAGATATCTCAGGCGCCGTCCTCAAATTGTTGCTCTTCTCTTTTCTTCACGGGTAAACTATGGAGGCATATATAAACGTCATTGCCGATTGTCTCCGTTTCGTTGTTCCCGCTAGGAGTCCTGTTGTGGATGTGGCCTCGCGGGCAGCGGTACCGATTTTGCAGTGATCTGGTGTCCTGTGAGGTCGCATGAGCCGCATGCTGCCCGAATCTCCCCAACCGATGGGATCCGATAACCGAGCGCGCAATCTTGCGCCCGTTCCCAATTCTTCGCGTGCCGTGAAACGTTGGAATGCCTGGATATTCCGTATCTTTCTCCTCGCCGCGTCCTGCGCGGTCACCGTTAGCGTGGCCCCGTTCGGTCTGCACACCTGGGCTGCGGCCGTCCTCGGCATCCTGGTTTCTGCGGTGATTCTCGCCTCCGAGCATCGCCTGCGCGATGTCTCGGCCACCTCGCTTTTCGGTGGCGTCGCGGGTGGTCTAATCGGAGCGCTCGCCGCCCTGCTTGTGGCCGCTGTTGTCTCAGGCACGGGGCAACCGGACTCCACCAAGTCTTTTCTCAACTACGCCTCATTATTGGCGTTCGGTTACGTCGGCGTCATGCTCGGTTCGCTAAAAGCGTGCGATCTCAAGCCCGAAGTGCTGCGCGGCCTCTTGCGCGCGCGCAGCTCGTCTCTAGCGTCGCATGAAGATGGCAAGCTGCTCGACACCAGCGTCCTGATTGACGGCCGCATCGCCGACATCTGCGAAGCCCACTTCCTCGATGGCCCTCTGCTGGTCCCGCAATTCGTTCTGCACGAACTGCAAATGATCGCCGACTCCGCCGATAGTCTGCGGCGCCAGCGCGGGCGCCGCGGCCTGGAAATCCTGCAACGCATTCAGAAAATGCACACCATCGAAGTCCGCGTCATTGACGACAATCCTCACAGTTCGAGTGAAGTGGATCGCAAACTGGTTGAACTTGCCGTCCGCCTGCGCGCCAAAATTGTCACCAACGATTTCAACTTGAATAAAGTCGCCAGCGTTCAGGGCATCAGCGTACTGAACGTCAATCTCCTCGCCAATGCTGTTCGGCCGGCATTTCTTCCCGGCGAAGGCATGCGCGTGTTCATCCTCCGCGAAGGTAAGGAAGTGAACCAGGGTGTTGCTTATCTGGAAGACGGCACCATGGTGGTTGTGGATGGCGCGCGGCGACTGATCAACAAGACCGTGGACATTCTGGTGACTTCCGTTCACCAGACTCCCGCCGGAAAAATGATCTTTGGCCGGCTCGAAGAACACGCCAACGAAACCCCGATTCCTCCCGGCAAGCAACAGGCCGCGGGTGGCGGCCGTGGCGCGCGGCCCGGTTTCCCTAATAATCCTTCCGAGTGACTGGCTGCGTAAGGCCGGGTCTTTACGGCTTGCCATGGCTCTCGGGAATCCACTCGCCCGGTTTCCCACCGCTCCGCCGCTTAAGGTAAACTCAATCTCTTGGGACAACGGCTGCTTCGCCCGCTGACAGCCTCCGTTCCCCAAATCCAGGGTTTCGGTTTCAGGATTTGGGGTTACAAACCCTGGGTCTAAAATGACCAAAGTCATTGCCATTTTGCCCGCCGCTGGAATGGGTACGCGCATGGGCGGCGAAACGCCCAAACAGTTCCTCGAACTGGACGGCGCGCCCATCCTCCTGCATACCCTGCGCCGACTCGCTTCCTGCGACGCCATCACCGAAATCATCCTCGCTACTCGCGCCGAAGAAGTGCAGCGTTTGCAAGAGCGCTGCCGCCAGGAAAAATTCCGCCAGCCGATTCGAGTGATAAAGGGAGGAGCCACCCGGCAGGAATCTGTCGCCGCCGCTCTCGCCCACGTTAACGACGATACGGAATTGGTCGTCGTTCACGATGCCGTTCGCCCGTTTGTAACTCGCGAACAGATATCCCGCGTCATTGAGGAAGCTCGCAAACGCGGAGCCGCGATTCTCGGTATTCCCGCGATGGACACCGTGAAAGAAGTAAAGCGCAGCAGCCTTCCGCAAGATGTTGCGCTCATCACCGGCACCATTCCCCGGGAACGCGTCGTCCTCGCGCAGACTCCTCAGGTCTTTCGCACAAACTTGTTGAAGGAAGCCTTCGCCAAAGCCATCGCCGACGGAGTCAACGCTTCCGATGAGGCTGGCCTGGTCGAACGCATGGGTCACGATGTTCACGCGGTACACGGCACTGAGCGCAACATCAAAATCACCAAGCCCTCGGACATGGAACTCGCCCGTTTCTATCTGAACCTCGAACGCGGCAAGGTTCATCAGGCATGAGCCCCTTTCTTTATGAGTGACTACTGTGGAGTACGTTGTGGCATCGGCTACGACTTGCACCGGCTCGCCGCAGGCCGCCCCCTGATCGTCGGCGGCATCACGCTGCCGTTCGACAAAGGCCCGGTTGGCCATTCCGACGGTGATGTGCTTGCTCACGCCATGTGTGACGCCTTGCTCGGAGCAGCCGGGCTTGGTGACATCGGCACGCATTTCCCTGACAGCGATCCCCAATGGAAGGGAGCGAACAGTCTTCTGTTTCTCGAACACACCCGCAAACTTATCGACGAAAAACATTTGAACATCGAGCACGTGGACGCCATCGTGGTGACCGAAAAACCCAAACTTGGCCCGCATTTTTCAAGGATGCGTGAAACCCTGGCAAAATCCCTGGCGATCGCGCCAGAAAAAATTCACTTGAAGGCCAAGACCAACGAAGGCGTGGACGCCATCGGTCGCGGCGAAGCCATCGCCGCCCACGTCGTCGCCACTCTCAGCTCCGCCTAGCCTCCAGTGGCACCAGCAAGCCTGGCCGTGAGCGGTGTATTCCTAGCCACACTTTTATCCGTCGATGACTCTCGATGCCAATTCCGCCTCTCCTGCCGAAAACAACTTTACCGCCTCCGACGTCGCACAAATCCTCCGCGACTGCGCTTGGCACGCTGGCGGACTCTCTCTAGAACAGTCCGCCTGGTGCGAGCACGCCACCGCCCTCCTCGGCCCCCACTCTACCGACCGCACGGCACTGGAACATTTGCTCTCGCTGATTTTTCATTACGATGCGGAGGAAATTATGGCCCGCGTTGATTCTCACGCCACGCTGTCTCGCTACGCTGCGCGCGAGGCTCTTCGTCAACTCGCTTCGTTACTACTCGATCCGGCTCCGCTTACGTCCGGCCGATTCAAGGAGATTGTGGACACGATGAAAACGAATCTGGACGTGCGTGGCCGCGAACTTTTTCAGACCATTCGTCTCTCCTTGGCTGGACGCACCGGCGAAGGTGAACTCGACCGCGTCATTCTGCTTCTCGACGAAGCTTCCGCCGCAAACTTTTCCACTCCCGTCAAATCCGCTCGCCAGCGCATCATCGAATTCTGTGCGGCCGTCGACTAACCAAATCTCGCCCCTGCACCGACTGCACAGCCAGCGTGTACGTGCGCCGTAAATCCCGGTCAGCGTTTGTCGGAACGACGGTTGAAGAATGCGCGACAGCACGACGCGGCTCGATAGCAGGCGTGGTCACTGACGCCAATATAGCGACGAGCGTCATCCATCGCCCGCAGAACCACCCACTTCTTGGTGCTCCGACCGCTGTGCCCTCTCCTTTATGGGACTAGACCCTACGTCGTTGGCCCCTTGGCAAGCGCCGCCGTGGCCAAATTCCCGCCAAGTCCCATCGTTTCCACGGCGGACGAAGGCACGATCACCATCGAGCCGCGCTCCTTGATTGCTTCATACAACATGTTCATTGCGCGCAAGTGCAGCGCCACTGGATTTTGCTGATAGACCGATGCGGCAGTCTCGAATTTCGACGCGATTTCCGTCTCGGCCTGCCCCAGGATGATGCGTGCCTGCCGTTCCCGTTCCGCCTGCGCCTGCCGGGACATCGCGTCTTCCAGCGCCTGCGGAATCCGCACATCGCGAATTTCCACTGACTGTACCGTGATTCCCCACGGATTAGTTTTCCCATCCAGAATGCGCTGCAATTCTCGCCCCAGCGATTCCCGCTCGGTGATCATTTGTGCCAGTTCATGCCGTCCAATCGATTCGCGTAAGCCAGTTTGCGCGCTCATGGTAATCGCCTGCACAAAATCCTGAACTTCCAGAATGGATTTCTCGGCATTCCACACCATCCAGAACACAATCGCGTCCACATTCACCGGCACCGTGTCGCGCGTCAGAGTGGACTCCGCTGTCACGTTTGCGGTACGCACTCGTTGATCCACGAATCGGCTCAGCGAATCCACAATCGGAATCATGTGAAACCAGCCCGGCCCTCGTAGTCCCAGAAAGCGGCCCAGCCGCAGCACCGCCACTTTTTCCCACTGATCTGCCACCTTGATAGAGAAGAGCAGATAAATTCCAACCAGCAATCCCACAATCAACGGCAGTCGATTTCCGGTCACGGTGGTCAACCCGAAGCCTGCCACGCCGAAAGTTACGAATAGCGCCATCGCGACTCCCGGCACCTGGTTTTTTTCGCTGTTCCACCACATGATTTGTTACCTCCTCTCCTTCGCTGCGTTATCGCTCTGCATGGCTTGAAGTTGTTCTATGATCTCTTCGGCTGTGAATCCCGCCGAGCCCGCTCGGGCCATAAGATCACCAATCAGTTGATTCAGGCTGCGCTGCCGCTCGGCATCATCCCGCCGCACTTTTTGTTGACTGATGAATGTCCCCGTTCCTTGTTCCGTGTCCAGTACACCGCGAATCTCCAGTTCGCGGTACGCGCGAATCACCGTATTCGGATTGATCGAGAGATCCACCGCCAACTGCCGCACGGTAGAGAGTTGCTCGCCGGGAGCCAGCGCGCCGACCGCGATGCCGCCAATCACTTGGTCGATGATCTGCCGGTACACTGGAACGCCGCTGTGTGCGTCCAAGGAAATGCGAAAAGCCTTGCGTTTTTGCTTTGCCGCACTCATTACAATACTAGTGTACTAGTGTTCTATAACATTTGGCAAGTAAAAAATCGGGAGATTCTGCTGCAAGATTGGTAGCAACGCGGAGGGTGCCACCGTCGGTTTGTGAGAGTGGGGGCTTTCCTTTTTTGCCGACTACTTCACCACCGCCAACCCCTTCAGGCGCTCCTTACTTACTTTCAGCACCATCCCCGCGTTGCGATCCACCGCCTGACTTACTTTATATTCGGCGGCGGTTCCTAACATCTGTGCCACCTTCGACGGCGACGCGCCGCTAGAAAGATGCTCCTGTTTGCTCGCGTCCTGCGCGGCGATCGCACCCGCAAATAGAAACATCACGGCAAGAAAAGTTAACAACAGAACTTTGCATATGGAAATCTCCCCGCTGTGCGAGTTGAGACGAAATGCTTCGCAGGTGGCTAGTTGCCGTTTTGCAGAGCGCCAACTGCGACGTTAGACTGTGTGGCTTGTGGGCTAATCCACGTTATGGACAAGCTGACCGGGATTCACGCGGTGAAAGAAGCGCTGGAAGCGGAGCGGCCGCTGGAGTACGTGCTGGTGGCAAAAGGCCGGCAGGATACGCGTGCTGAAGAGATCGTGCGGCTGGCGCGGCGCAACGGAATTCCTGTGCGATTTGAAGAACGTGGGCAACTGGATCGCGCGGCGGGAACACGCGATCATCAGGGAGTCGTCGCGATGGGCGCCGCGCGAGCCGCCGCGACGTTTGAAGATATTGTGAAGAGCGCGAACCAGGAACACGGCAAGCCAGGACTCATTGTGTTGCTCGACGGCGTCGAAGATCCACATAATCTGGGCGCGATTATTCGCACTGCGCTGGCCGCCGGCGCCCACGGGGTAATCATTCCCGAGCGCCGCGCTGCGGGACTTACCGATACCGTTGCTCGCGCGTCCGCCGGTGCTCTGGCGCATTTGCCCGTAGCCAAAGTCACCAACCTCGCGCGCACCATGGAAGAGTTGAAAGAAGCGGGCTACTGGCTGGTTGGTTTGGACGAACGCGCGGACAAAAGCTACAGCGAAGTGGACTACACCTCACCGACCGGAATTGTGCTGGGCGGCGAAGGCGGTGGCCTGCATGAACTCACGCGCAAGCGCTGCGACTTCGTTGTTTCGCTGCCAACGACAGGCCCCGTGAAATCGCTCAACGTCTCGGTAGCCAGCGGCGTAGTTTTATTTGAAGCCCTCCGCCAACGCCACGCCAAGAAATGAACAGAGACGCTTTCCGCGAATCTTCAATCGCTTCCTGCCTGCGGCAGGCAGCCGCTCGGAAGAACGGAAAATAGAAAATGGCCGCCTCGGCAACGGTGCGCAGCCAACAGACTCTCGGTAATCTCTGCGCCGCTGTTTTTCCTTCTCCGCGTTAAAGCCTATTCTTTTTGATCCTGCGACTACTTTCTATCTGTCGTACTGGATTAGCGAGAAAACGTCGAGGCCGCGGAGTTTTGCGCGGCCGTTCAGGAACGTGAGTTCGACGGCGAATGCGGTGCCTTCGACTTTGCCGCCAAGCTTTTGCACCAGTTGCGCGGTGGCAGCGGCGGTGCCGCCGGTAGCCAGGAGATCGTCGCAGATGATCACCCGTTCGCCCGGCTGGATGGCGTCTTCGTGAATTTCCAGACTATCCGTACCGTATTCAAGCGCGTAGGAAATCGAAGCAGCTTTGCCGGGAAGTTTCTTCGGCTTGCGCACCGGAACAAATCCTGCGCCGAGGCGATACGCTAGCGCCGGAGCAAAAATAAATCCACGCGCTTCGATGCCCGCGACGATATCGACGGTATGGTTTTTGAAGTGATCGCAAAGCCCGTCGATCAGCGTGTGGAAGCCTTTTTTGTCTTTCAGCAGCGTGGTGAGGTCGTAGAACAAAATTCCCGGTTTCGGATAGTCCGGTACTTCGCGAATCAGCTTTTTCAAATCATCCATTCTTTCGCTCCCTGTCGCTCGGAAAATCGCCTGCAGGTAATTCAATCAATCGCCGCGCAGACTCTTGGCAAATTTAGGGCAAGCAAGATTGCCAAGGCTGCCGAAATGTATAGAATTTGCTGCTAATGATCGTACGTGATGCTGAATTCCCGCGCGAACTCCGTATCGATTTCGGCGGACTCTTCAGCAACATTCCTGACCATGGCGCCGCGCGGACCGCGTTCGAGCATGGTGCGCAGACGCGCCAGAGTGTCCGGCGAGCCGATGGCATAAACTTCCACGCGGCCGTCGCGCAGATTGCGGACATAGCCGGAAAGGCGCAGCCGCTCGGCTTCGTCTTGCGTGAAATAGCGAAAGCCGACACCTTGCACCATCCCGGACACGAAATAACGCCGCGCGATTTGAGCCGTGGTCATGGAATCAAAAATTGTAGCATCCTCAAATTCTGGATTCGATGCTCGCCGGCGACCTTTCAACGCGGCAAGAGCCGAGAGTGCGGTCTTTCTTTTGCGCCCGCTTGCCGCGGGCGATAGACTCAAAGAGTGCCAAAGGCAATTGGCGATGGCCAACCGCTGCAGGCCGCCTTCGCGAAGCGGACCGCATCCTATAAAACGATGAGCAACGCGATACCGAAACCCTGATGATGAAAGCAAAAAGATATCACCAATTGATGAACGCTCTGCGGCACAGCGCGCTTTCAACCGGACTGATATTTTTTGCTTCCACAGCGATGCGGGCGCAGGATCCCACCGGGCCGCTGACCCCTCCTCCCTCGGAAGAACATAACGTGCATCGCGTGACCACTACGGATGCGCCGGAAGCTCCGCCGGCGCTGCCGCCGGAGCAAATCATCAAGGAGTTTGCCGAGAAGGAAGAAAAATTTCTGCGCGCGCGGGTGAGGTACGGGTACAAGAAATCGATCAAGCTGACCGAATTTGGACGCGACGGCCAGCCGAGTGGCGAATTTCAAGTAACGGTGACCACCGTGGTCGATCCGGACGGCACCGTGTACGAAAAGACCGTGGAACAGGCGCCGTCCACGCTGCACGCCCTGGGTGCTACGCGGGAAGAGCTGAAAGCAGCTTCGCGTATTCCCGCGTATCCGCTGATCCCCACGCAGTTGGCAAAGTATGCGCTTCGTTATGCGGGCACGGAAAAAGTTGACGAGATCGATTGCTACATCATCGAGGCCAAGCCGAAATTACTGGAACGCGGACAGGCGCTGTTCCAGGGTGTGGTGTGGGTGGACAAGCAGTACCTGGAAGTGGTGAAGACGTACGGCAAGTGGGTGACGGACCTGGGAGACCAAAAGGCACCGGAATTGCCGTTCACCAACTTCGAAACCTACCGGGAGAACGTGGAAGGGAAGTACTGGTTCCCGAATTATTCGCGGTCTGACGATACCCTGCACTTGAAGGATAGCGATGACGTGCCGGTGCGGCTGGTGATCAAGTGGACGGATTTCAAGCCGTTGCCGATGGCCCCGGCGGCTACTGCCCCTGTGGTGACCAAGCCGAAGCCCTAAGGCACACCGGAGTTCAAAGTCGCAAGGGCGCAGGGGTAAAGTAAAAGTGCCCCTCACGGCCTGCCTTTGGCTTTGCGATCCGGACAAGCCCTTGTTTCTGTATGTAATCATTCTATCGAGCTACGGAAGGCGCTTTTCGTAACTATTCATTGCTGGGTGTTGTTCGATGGAGTCGAGGAGCCGGCGGAGTTGAGGGATGGGGATGGCGTCGGCGTAATGACCCTCGAAGCCGTGGACCGTTGTGGCTTTGAGAAGGGAATTGACGATGGCTTCTTCGGTGGCATCGATGGTGGCCTCGAAGAGCGGTGAGAGGGCATCTTCCCCGAGTAAGACGAGCGGCCGAGTGCGTGGCGCGGAGTTGGCGACGCGGTTGGTAGTAGAGAAGGCGATGACGTAGTCGCCGCTACCGCTGCTGGCGGTGGAGCCGACGCGGGCCATGCCGAGAATGGCGCGGACGGCAAGACGGCGGAGCTGGCGCGCATCGAGCGGGGCGTCGGTGGCGACGACAATCACGCAGGAGCCGTCGGCGGAGTCGAGAGGAGGAGCGGCGTTCCGGAGAGATGCTTCTTGCTTGGGTTGTAGCTCCTTCCAGACAGGGACGCCGGCGATGGTGAGACGTCCGCCAAAGTTGGTTTGCACGAGAACACCCACGATGAAGCCGCCGTCTTTTTCTGGAAGACGGCGCGAGCTGGTGCCGATGCCTCCTTTCCACCCAAAGGCGATGGTGCCAGTGCCGGCACCGACCGAACCTTCTTCGACGGGACCGTTGGTGGCTTCGCGGATAGCCCGAGTGACGTCGGAGGCTTTAACGTGGAAGCCGCGAATGTCATTGAGCCAGCCATCGTTAGTTTCGCCGACGAGCGCGTTGGAGCGCGGAACGTTTTCATTTCCAGGTTCCGCAACGGTCCAGTGAGCGATGGATGAGGCAGCGTCAAAAACGCTGAGCGTGTTGGTAAGGACGATGGGCGTTTCAATCTGGCCGAGTTCGTTGACTTGCGTGGAGCCAACAAGTTTTCCAAAAGCATTGTAAGCGAAGACGGCGCCAGCGACTTTGTCCTGAAAGAGATTGCCGGGGTGCGGGCGAATGGCGGTGACGCCGGTGCGAACGTTGTCGCCTTCGATGAGAGTGACCTGGCCGACGAGGACATCGGAGACATCGGTGATGGAGTTTTTCGGGCCGGGATCATAGATGCCGAAAGAGAGGCCGAGTTCGCGAGCGCGGGGGCGGTTGGGTTGTTGGGAGTTCGTTTGCGCGGCAACGGAAAAGGGAAACAGGGAAGCGGTAAGGGCCAGCGTACAAAAAACAGCGACGGGGAAGCCGCAAGAGTAATTGGGTTTGCTCATTTTGCGGACATCTTAGCACCAGCCACCCCTTCGGAGTGGTTGGATGCGAAGGGTGAGTCAATGAACAACGAAAACGGCCGTGCGAGCTTCGGACTTGGCGTCGATTAGTTGTAGAAACGGAGTATGGCGGAGGGGAGTTTTTCGATGGAGTCGAGGAGCAGGTCGGGCTTCGCGGCGCGCAGGCGTCTTTCGGTCGGGAAAGGACCGAGGATGGCGATAGCGGCGCGGACGCCGGCGCTGTGGGCCATTTGAAGGTCTTCCGGTGAGTCGCCGACGTAGACCGTTTCACTGGCACGAAGGTTCATGCGGCGCAGAGCGAGGCGCAGCGGGGCGGGATGGGGTTTGCGCAGGCGCGTATCGCCACTGCAGACATGGGCGGCGAAGCGGTCGAAGAGATGGAAGTCGCGGAGCTGGCGGTGGACGCGGTCGCGATCACCGCTGGTAACCAGGCCGAGCGCGTGCCCCCGCGCCAGCAATGAGAGAACACGACGGGCTCCGGGAAGAAGTTGCGGGCGATGTCGAGCATAATGTTCGCGCCAGACTCTATCGGCGTCGTCATATCTAGCGCGGGGCAGCTTGGCCGCGCGATAGACCTGGTACCAATTGGGAGAATAGTGGCGCTCGAGGTCGGCGAGGCCCCAGGGGATATCCATTGCGTGAAACATGGCGAGGTAGGCGGCGGAGTCGGCGGCGTAGGAGTTGAGGAGCGTGCCGTCCCAGTCGAAGAGGATGCCGCGGAGAGTGGGCGAGGGGTTAGGAGATTTCATGAGCCAAAGAATAAGTTTACTACAGAGGGTGCGTGTTGGAGCGGCAAGATGCGAGAGTGAAGCCGGCGCTAGAGATCATTACTGCAAGGCGAGCATTGAGCTGTGCGGCTAGCTCGAGCACTTCAAAAAAAAGAGAAGGAGCGCTTTTGACGCCCCTTCTCTCTTTTCGAACAGAGATGATCCGCGCTTAGAACTCGAAGCGGACCGAGAGTTGCGCCTGGCGCGGATCGCCGACGCCCTCACGCAGGAAACCATCGAAGTTGAACAGGACCGGAGCTGCGGAACTGCTCACGTTGTTCTTGTTGTTGAAAGCGTTGAACATCTCGAGCTTAGGAATGATGCGCATCCGCTCTCCGAGTGGAATTGGCCGCTGAACGCCAAAATTGAACGCGAAATAACCGTTGTCCTTGCGAAGGAAATTTCGTCCGCAATCGACCGGTGCTCCAGTTGTCGGGTCGGCAAGCACGCGATGAGCAGCGTTTGTAGGACTGCAAATGGGACCCGTACCCGGGCTGTTCGGATTCGCGCTGGTCGGCTGTGCCGTATGCGCCTGCATGCGCACGTCGACGCCAAATTTGTAGGGCAGCTCGGCGTGAGTCCAAAAGTTGAACTTGTGCTTTTCGTCGCGATCCGAGTAGGAATATTCGCGCTTAAGGTTGTAGAAATCCAGGTAACGGAAGGTAAATGGATCCCGCTCATTGGAGTCGTCGTCTAGATCCTCAGACCATACGTAGTTCGCATCCATCTGGAACCTGGTGCGAAAGGTCTTGCGAACACCGATGGTTGCGCCGCGATAAAGGGACTTCGCGGAACTGGCGGTGTCTGTGACCGTGAGCAGGATGTGATCAGGAGCGGTAAACGGCGAGGGGCCGGTGTAAGAGGGACCGCTTCCACCGTTCACATCGCTGTTTGGCGTAAGAATCAAATCGGCGCTTGAGCAACAAACGTTCGGATTGACGAAGCGCGTCAAGTGAACGCCCTTCGAAATTGTCAAATCGATGTAGCCCGCCCAACCAGAAGAGATTTCCTGTTCGTAGCCAACATTATAGGTATAGATGCGGGGATTGGCGTAGTCCCGGCTAAACACCTGAACTCCCGCAAACTGCGGAAACGTTCCTGGGGCCAAGGGCGCCGGCGGGACCGTCGTCGGATAGGTCGGGAACAAGAAGTTTCCGGCAACGAATCCGCCGTCGATTTCCTGTTGCTGCACGCCGTTGGTAGTAATGGAGCCCACCTGTGTCAACATGTTCTGGCGCGCGTTGAAAATGCCTGCGCTGGCGCGCAATAACGACTTGCCGTTGCCGCGGACGTCCCAGGCAACACCAACGCGCGGCTGGAACATCTTGTTCTGGTTGTGAATGGTGCCGTCAGAGGGCCATAGCGGATTATTCAAATAGAAGCCGTAGGCAGTGTCTGCCGGTGGAGTAACGGGATCGGGGAAATGTTGCGCGTCCCAACGAAGCCCATAATTCAACGTAAGCTTTCGGTTGACCTTCCAGGTGTCCTGGACGAAAAGAGAGAAATCGTCGTTGGCAATGTTGGATTGCCCCGACTGATCGAGCGTCTCTCCGGGTTGTGTAGGTCCATGCTGAATGAATAGCAGTAGTGGGCTAAAGCCGCTTGAAGTGGATCCACTGGGGCATCCAGTAGTGCGGTCGCCAAAGGTTCCGTCCTTACAAACAATGGTGCCTGGCCCAAATCCACGACCCATAGAAGCGGGCGATGCGTAATGCAGGAAGCCAACCACATCGCTGAAGATGTAACGTCCGGTGAAGAACCCGCGAAAGATCTGAGTATTGCGGCTGTGTATCCATTCACCGCCAAATTTGAAAGTGTGTTTGCCGCGAATGAGCGAGAAATTGTCGCGAATATCCGTTCTATAGAAAAGCTCATCGACAGCTGGCTCGAGGAAGAATGGCTGGCCGAAACGAAACGAATTGAACGGCGAGGCTGTGCCGATGGCAGTGTCGGGGACGCTGGTGGGATCGGTCGCCATACGAGGGCGATTTTCTCTCGCGTAGGTGAAGTGCGCTTCGTTCAACATGCTATTCGAAATGGTGGTGAACCAATTGGTGTTGACCGCTTGGATCTTAGAGGCACCCTCGATGCCGTTTGCCGATGATCCGTAGGTGGGCACGTCAAAAGTCTGGTTGGTGTTCTTCGACCAGTCGTAATTGTAAGATACAAAGATCTGGTTCTTGGAATTCAGGTTGTAGTCGACTCGGCCGAAAGCCGCGCCGTTGCGAACTAGGTGGTCAATCGGCATTCCTTCGTTTATCGAAGCCGCGGGCGGGAGCGAGGCATTCTGAAAAAAGTTAAGGAGGGCAACCCGCTGGCATTCGGGGCTGGCGGCAATTACAGCATCGTCGACTCCGGGCAAAGGATTTGCGACGGAACAGGCTGCCCCGAGCGGAGCACTCAAGTTGGGTCGGGTAAGATTCTCGCGAATTCCTTCCGCGGCTGCGAAGAAAAATAATTTATCTTTTTTGATAGGTCCGCCAAAGCTGCCGCCGAATTGGTGACGATTGAAATTGTCAAGAGGCTTGCCATCTGAGGTCGCGGCCGTGAGAGCTTCGGTGCGGTAAAATTCGAATAGGCTCCCGTGGAACTGGTTTGTCCCGGATTTAGTGATGACGTTGACAACACCGCCGCCGGTTCGGCCGTATTCGGCGTTGGCGCCGCTGGCGATAACCTGGAATTCCTTCACTGCTTCGAGTGTGATGTCTACTGCAGCCCGCTGTCCTCCTTCCTGCTCGCCGAAGAAGCCATTGTTGTAATCGCCGCCGTCCAGGCTGACATTGTTGAAGATGCCGCGCTGGCCGTTGAAATTGATTTCGTCGCCGTCGGGACCCTGAGTAATCGCCACTCCTGGTGTGAGCGTAAGCAGGTCCTCAAACTTGCGGCCGAGCACCGGGGTATTGGCCACCGAACGTTCGTTTAGCGTCGAGGAAGATTCAGTTTTGGTTATCTCGATGACCGGCACATCGGTCACCACGATCTGCTGCGCGACGGAAGAGATCTTTAGCGTGACCGGAAGGGAAAGGACTTGGCCGACCGTAAGATTGACGTTTTCCTGAATGATGGTGGCAAAGCCAGATTTGCTGATGGTGAGCGTGTAGCGGCCCGGCGCAAGATTCAGGAATAGATAATGACCGTCGGTGTTGGTGGATTCGGTGCGGACGTAGTTGGTATCGAGATTCTTGGCTTCCACGCTGGCGCCAGCAACGCTGCCGCCTTTTTCGTCGAGTACATCGCCTTGCACACTACCCGTTGTGATTTGTGCTTGCCCCCATGCCGCAGCCGAACTGAAAACACACAGCCCCAGCACTACGACGCCACAGAATAATTTTTTCACAATCCCCCCCATTCGAGTCCCCGTCCTGCAAACAGGAAAATCTCCAGAGGTTGGAGATGCCTGCAGGTACCGTGTGGACAGAGTTTAGGAGATAGCTAGGCGCGGGTGCAAGTGGCGAGCTTGTGGAAACTTTTTACTGCTATAGAGCGAACACCGAATAGCCAGCGGGAAACGGAAAATTTACACGCTAAGTGGACTGACCGGAATGTTGTCGTCGCGATCAAATTCCAGATCGTCGAAGGAAGCGGCAATGCCAAACCATCCGGGCATCGCAGCGGGTTCGATGCGGGTGACGCGAGCATTGCTGACGATGAGCACGTTGCCGCGGCCCATGGGCCGGCTGACCAGGATGACTTCCAGTTCGATTTGCGTGTCGAGAGCTAGCTTGCGCGGGCAAAGGAAGAAAACGCCGCTGGAACTGATGTCGCGGGTGACCAAGGTAATCGGAAAGTCTTCCGGGTGTCCGGCGACGGCGCGCAGGCGAAGCGGAAGACGTAGCGAAGCTCGGGGATATTCGCGATGTTCGGGGAAGACCCCGACGGCGTGAGTCGGCACGCGAGCGAAGCGCCGCATGGGATTGACCGGCTGCAGCGGCATGACGCGGAGCGATGGCACACGCGGTGCGCCGGTAGCTTGAGCTGTAGCGGTCGAAGCGATTGCAGGCACGACCACCGGTCCGAGCGTGGCGGGCGGTGCCGCGAACTTCTCGGGTTCTTGCCGCAAGGCATTACTTTGTGCGCTCATCTCGCCCTCAGATGCATCGAGATAATTTTGCAAATGGCCCGACAACTCTGTGAATTGTACTTAGCCTACAGCGTAAGAAATGACAAAATGTGTGCCGAAACGGACTGTGAGGATGTCACTTTGGAAGGCCACGAGTCAATCTGTGGAAATCGGGAGAAGTGTCTTATCTTCAAACACTTAGTTTTAGTACCGGATTCATGCGGAACGACGGTCGGACCTTGCCGCGGGTTGCGATGAAGAGGCCGAGCGAAACCCAAATTGGTGCTCGAACGCCGACCGATCCGCTCTAAGATTGTCGAGTACGCGGGGCAGCTGAGACACAACGTTCAGGAAAAAAATAGGCCGCCGGGAATCAAGCAACGCCACAAGCGATTCGCCCGCTGATCGAGTACCGAGATTCGCGCCCGGATTCCGGATAGCTTTCTCGTGGGCTCGATATTAATTTGCTCACCATAGTTATGAGCACGGGAACACAAACCGTCGAACGGCAAATTTCGTCTTCCAGCGAAGGCTTGCCTGCGCCTGGCGCGCTGGTCGTAAGTTTCCTTCTGGTGTATCTCCTGTGGGGAGCCACGTTTTTCGCGATGAGAATTGGGGTGGAGTCGTTTCCACCGCTGCTGCTGGCGGGAATGCGGCACTTCTCTGTAGGGCTGGGGCTGTTCCCGATACTGCGATGGAAGACGGGAATTCGGCCTTCCGCGGGGCATTGGAAAACGGCTGCGGTGTCCGGCGTGTTGTTGCTGGGTGTGGGCAACGGCGGCGTGTGCTGGGCAGAGCAGACAGTGCCCTCGGGGATTGCGGCACTGCTGGTGGCGACGGTGACGCTGTGGATGGTGCTGGTGGACTGGCTGAGGCCGAAAGGGCACAAGCCGTCTGGGCGGACTCTGTTTGGAATTGTATTGGGCTTTGCCGGTATGGCGATTCTGGTTGGGCCGTCAAAGTTGGGGAATTCCGGCAGAGTGGAACCGGTGGGCGCGGGAATCCTGATCGTGGCGTCGCTGGGGTGGGCTTGCGGTTCGCTGTGGTCGAAACATGGGTCGCTACCCAGCTCGCCGATGCTGGGCGTGGCCATGCAAGGATTGTGCGGCGGCGGGGCGCTGTGGATCGCGGGACTGTTCACGGGTGAGATTGCGCATTTCCATCCGCTGGCGGTGCCCTTGCGGGCGTGGATGGCAGTCGGTTACCTGGTGGTGTTCGGATCCTGCATTGGATTCACGGCGTATCTTTATATATTGAAAAAGAGCACGGCAGCGCGGGTGGGCACCTACGCGTTCGTGAATCCGATTGTGGCGCTGATTATTGGGTGGCTTTTGGGCGGAGAAGCGCTGTCGGCGAGGACGTTGCTGGCCTCGGCGGTGATTCTGACTGCGGTGGTTCTGGTAATTCTAGCTCCGCATCGCGATCCACGCGAAGCAGCGGATGCTTTGCCGGCTCCCGGCGAGGCTTAGGAAACGCTGCAAGAAATTTATTTGAACGCCGATTCCGGATAGCGTGATTCCTGGTGCTGCGGTAACTTTGCTCATGGTGAGCGTAATGAGTGCGCGGATACATCCAGCGGAACAACAAGTTACGGCGCAAGCCGCCGCGCGATACTGGCAAGCAACCGTGGCGCGGGATGCGCGAGCAGATGGTGCGTTCTTTTTCGGCGTGAAATCGACGCAAATCTATTGCCGGCCAAGCTGTCCGGCGCGGCGGCCACTGCGGAAAAATGCTTTGTTCTTCGAAACGGCCAGCCAAGCGGAACGCGAAGGCTTCCGTCCCTGCCAGCGGTGTAAGCCGGACGAAATTCCGGCCGCAGTGCAAATCGTGCAGCGAGCGGCGCAGATACTGGAAGGCGATTCGGACGAGCACGTACACGTGAGAACGCTGGCGCGGCAAATCGGTGTAAGCACAGACAGTTTGCGGCGGGCGTTTCGCCGGCAGGCGGGATTGACGCCAAAAGAATTGGCGGCGGCGCTGCGATTAAGAAAATTCAAGAAGTTATTGCGAGCCGGCAGCAGTATCACCGACGCACTCTACGAAACCGGATATGGATCGGCGAGCCGGGTGTACGAACGGAGTAACGCGCATTTGGGCATGACGCCCGCAACGTATCAAAAAGGAGGAAAGGGAATGAAGATCCGATATACGACGGCGAAATCATCGCTGGGGGAAGTGCTGGTGGCGGCGACCGAACGCGGAGTGTCAGCGGTATTCTTGGGCGAAGCGGCACCGAAGCTGGTGACAGAGCTTCGCGAAGAATATCCCCGCGCGGAGATTGTCGCGGAGAAGGGCGGATTCTCGCAGTGGGTAGAAGAAATCGTGGCACGAGCAGGAGGCAGCGCACCGCGGCGAGAGTTACCGCTAGATCTACAGGCCACCGCGTTTCAGCGGCGGGTGTGGCAGGAGCTGCAACGAATTCCACGCGGAACCACGAGAACCTACGGCCAGATTGCGCGGGCCTTGGGCAAGCCTCGCGCAGTGCGAGCGGTGGCGCGGGCTTGCGCAACGAATCCAGTTTCAATCGTGGTGCCCTGCCACCGCGTGGTGCGCGCCGACGGAAACCTGGCGGGGTACCGCTGGGGACTTATGCGGAAGGAAAAGTTATTGGCCAGGGAACGGGCCTAGCGGGAAGGCCAACCAAGAGGCGCCGGTTTCGACGACTAGCCGCGTGGCTTGACTTTGCTGGCGTTTTTGGGCCAGTCGGGCTTGAACCGTGACTCGTCAATTTTCAAGTTTTTCTTGACGTCGCTGTAGCGAATCAGCAGGTAGTCGCCGGAACCAGCCTCCAGGAACTTTTGCTGCGCGGGCAACCAGGAGGATTCGTCCACCCACACTTGCACCTTGCTGATTTGCGCGCGCATTTCCTCGGATTTGGGCGTCAGCTCCAAAAGCAAAGTTTTCTTGCCGTCCAGTTCCTGTTCACCGGCGAACGCGATCTCATAACTTTTTTTCAGGTTCTCGCTGCGGGTGCCGAAACCAAGCTCGAGGTATTGGTCCACCAGGGCGCGATTCTTGCCGAGACTGTATTCCTCGACTCGATTGATTTTGGGCGAGTAAATAAAAAGATTATCGCCGCTGCGCAGAATGGTTCTCGGGTCGGGCTTCGAGAATTCGATGCGCATCTTGTCGTCTTTCTTGCGCAACCACATCTGGCCGGATTCTTTCGAGGTGTCTTTCACCACGTCGGTGTATTTGAAGTGCTCGACGTTTGCGGTAAGCGTCCGGAAATCGCGCGCTCCCGCGTCCACCATGTTCAGAACGGATTCGGCCGTCCATTTTTGCGGTGATTGCGCGCCCCATCCAGGAGATAGACAAAACAGTGCAGCGACAACGGAAGCAAAAAAAAAGCCAGTCTTGCTGGTCAATGTGAGTCCCGTCGGCGGTAAATTCGCCTGAAAAACATGCTGAGTTGATCGTAGCACAGTTAGTAGGACGTATCTTGGAACAGCGGAGTTTCTACCGAGGTTTGGCCGGCGATACAGGATTTCCCGGAGTTGTCCTGAGAACAGCGCCGGGCTATTTCTTGTGGAGGGTTATCTCGTAAGCGATGACCGCACCCTCAGCGTCTCGGATGGCCTCGACGCTGGTAATTTCGAATCGTCCGCTTTGCAATTCAGATTGCGTCCTTTGCAGCGCGCGGTGCAGTTCGTTCTGCAGCTGCGGCATCTTCTCCGGCGGCGTCAGAATGCGCGCATCTACTTTGTAAGTCTGCAGGTTGCCGGTGGCCCTGAGAAGTTCGACCTGAGCCGAAGGCGCCGGGACTTCGCGAGACGGTTGATCGTGGAACCATCGGCCCGGGGTGAGGAGCACGAAAATAAGAATGGCGATGACGGCGAGGTCGTACTGCCATGAGCCACGCTCGTAGGACCAGAAGAAAATCCGCGATAAGAGTTGTCCTGGCGATGCCATCTCAGTCCGCCGGAATTCCATCCACGATCACGCCGTCGCGCATGTGGACGACGCGATCGAAATACGTGGTAGCTTCTGGATTATGGGTGATCATAACGATGGTTTGCCCAAGATCTTTGTTCAAACGGCGAAGCATCTCCAGAACAATTTCGGAATTCTTGGTGTCGAGATTGCCAGTGGGCTCGTCGGCAAGCAGAATTTTCGGTTCGTTGATGATGGCGCGGGCAATGGCGACGCGTTGTTGTTCCCCGCCAGACATTTCCGATGGCTTATGCGCCAGGCGGCCGTCGAGGCCGAGCATCTTGGTGACCACATCGAAGCGGTGCGGGTCAAAGCCATCGCCGTGAATATATTGCGCGATGGCGATGTTACCTTTTGCGGTGAGGGTCGGTAGGAGATTAAAGCGTTGAAAGACAAAACCGATCTTGCTGCGGCGCAGCTTGGTACGCTCGGAGTCGCGCATCTCCGTCAAATCGTTGCCATCCACCAAAACTCTGCCGCGCGAAGCCTGCGCCAAACCGCCGATCACATAGAGCAGGGAAGACTTGCCGCACCCGGACGGGCCCATCACCGCCACGGATTCACCGGCCTGCACTTCGAAGTTCACGCCTCGCAGCGCGGGAACTTCCACCTTGCCTGCGTGGTAGAGCTTCCAGAGATTTTCGGTCTTGAGTATCGGCTCCACGCTTCGTCTTTCGAACCCCTGTCCTTCAGCGCTCTGCAAAGCAGATTGCAGCGCTCGTATTGTAGCCGCGATTCCCACGAGTGCCTAGCAAAGCGCGGGCTGAGCCATCCGCGGGCGCACATCCCGCATGACGGTGCTGGCGCGCTTAATCAAAGGTCAAAGCCTCGACAGCGTCTTTGCGGCTGGCTACCCAGGCTGGATAACTTGCACCCGCGATGGTGCCGAGCAGCGCGATAATCCCTGAACGGAGAATCCATGCGAGGGTTATCAGAATTGAAAGAGTCGGGAATACCTTCAGCGAAACGCCTCGAAGGAGGTAACTTAGGCCCACCCCCATGGCTATTCCGCCCAGGCAAAGTAATCCAGACTCCATCAGCAAAGTGCGAACGATAAAGGGCGAACTGGCGCCGAGCGACTTCAAAACGCCGATGTCGCGCGTGCGCTCGATCACCGTGGTGTACATCGTGAGAAAAATCACCAACAGACCGATCGAGACGGCCAGAGCAATCATTGCATCAATGAAAATCTTCAGCCCGGGGATGTTCGTTGAAGTGTAGATGGAGAGCATATCCTTGATGGGTCTGACCGTATAACCCGGCAAAATGTGCCGGATACCCTCCATTAGGTCTTGCGTGTGTTCTGGCCGCGTACACTTGATCCAGAAAATGGAGGCCTTGTCATGCGCCCCAACAAGATCCTGAAGTGTGGTTATGGGAACAAAAACCCGAGCGCCTTTCCCGTGCTCCACAATACCCACAACGTGCCAGTCATTGTTAAACAGAGCATAGGTGTCGCCGATTTTGAGGTGTTTGGCTTTGGCTGCCCAGTCATCGATTAAAATGTCGTTCGGCCCGGCGATATCGTGGCCGGCTAGAAACACAAATCCACCCGAAACCGCCCGGAAGCTTTCCGGATCGATTCCATAGATTACTTCGACGCTTTCCGCGGAATTGGACTGCAGGAGGGTGGGCGCAACGTATTGGACATACTTCAGCTCTTTGAGCTTGTCGCCAATCTTAATCGGCATAGGAGCTCCGCCGAATCCAAGGAGAACGGACGCAGCGGGTGGCTGCAAGACGATGTCGGCGCCCACACCTTCAATACGTTTGGCCGTTTCCGCCAGTAGACCGGATACCAGACCGACAACCAATACGACCAGTGCAACTTCAACCGCGATGGCCAGAATGCCGATCAACGTCCGCATGGGACGGTGAAAAAGGTTACGGACAATAAATTCGCCCATCATGGATGCGAACTCTTGGCGGGCTGCTTGGAATCGGCGTCGGGAGTAACATGCACGATTTCTGCGTTGGCCGGAGGAGTGAGCCGGAAACGATCCACAGCCAAATCCACATTCAAGTCGATCTTCGTGACTTGAAGATCCAGGCGGTAATCGTCATGCGGACGGTCAATCCGCATTGCGCGCGGGAAAGTTTGCGGTCGGTTGGCTCCGGAAGCCGCTTCGGCAGGCGAATCCGCAAGCGGTTGCCAATCCGAATAGCGCACATCGGAAAGCAACACACCCTTGAGCCCGTAAGACTCGAGACGAACTATGTCCAGATTGGCCCGATCGAACCAGATTTTGCGGAAGATTTCCGGCCGGTAACCGCCGCGCAGCACGGTCAACACATAGTAGCGGGCATTATCGTCGTTGAATTCCTCGAGCAGCGTGGTTTCCTCTTTGCGAATTTCCGTCCACAGGAGCGCGTCCAGCAAGTGTTGCGGGCGCAGATTTTCCAGCGGCTTCTCGCTGTTGCGCTCCACAGCCGTTTCGCCAACCAGAAATTTATTCTTGGTCGGCAGCCACACGCGGAATTCCTTGCCGTCGCTAGCCATATCAAAGATTGTCTTGCCAATCACTGGCGCCTGTCCCACCATGCGAACGTCCGCGGGCCTTGCCGCCAGCAGAAACGCTTTTACTTCGTGGTATTCCTGAATCAAGCCGGAATACTGCGAACCGGCAGTGGTTTTCAGCTCTACCGTGCTGCTCAACGATTTCACGCTCGAGGCGAAAGCGTTGTACCTGTCGAGCAGTTCTTCGCGAGCTGCCTCTTTGGCGACCGGCCGCGCTGGAACGTGGATTTCCGTCTTCTTGGTGACGCCGTTCCGGGCGGCGCAACCGGCGGAAAATACCGCCAGTGTCGCCACCGCCATCCACCAAATGGACCGTTTCATCGGTGATTTCGGCACACCTAGATCCAGATATAGCAATCTAACAACCACATCCAGACGCGTCAATCGGACTGGAAAAGCGCGGGCTAATGCGAACGCGCAATATACACGTCGAAGGTCTCGGCGGCGGGGCGCACGCGGCGGATCACTTCGCTGGGCCAAATGGTTTGGCTGAGCAGCGTCACCCAGCCGTCTTCGAATTCGCACACCGCACAAAAGCTGTAACGTTGATAAGCAGCTTGATATGCATCCAGCCCGCGCCGCGAAAGTTCATTGGTGAGCGGAGCATCTTCTGCTCTCACGCGGGCGCCGGCGCGGAATCCAAACGTCTCGGCCTCGAATCGTTCGAACAATTGCCGCAACTGATCGTGAGCGGGCTGAGGAATCACGATAGAACGGGACCCCGCTTCGCGAAAAGCGATCTGCCTGGCCGCGCAGAAATCGCGAACTCGATCGAGGTGGCTGAAGAAATCCAGCGCGAACGGCTCGTCGGCAGTAAGCAGCGGAAAAACCGCAGCCCAGAAATCGGTAGCCTGCTTACCACGCACCGGTTCGCGGCTTTCCGTTTCCAGAATTTCCAGGCTGACCGCTTTCACCTCGGCGCCAAGATCGAGCTCCTCCACTTGCAGCGAGAACGCCGGAAGATCCAAGGCATCCGCCGCGCCGTTTCTAGGGCCGTTCATTCCTCTTCGCCCACCTTGGGAAATTTTTCGCGAAAGTCCGGCGCCTGCTTGCGCACCTCCAGCCAGTCGAAAAACGGTCCAGGATTTTCTAGCCAGACACGAAACCAATTGGCGATTTCTTCCTTTTCCGACCGTTTGTGCGCCTCCACTTTGTGATTGCGGGCGATCATTTCCGCGCGGCGCTTGCCCAGGCGCGCTACTTCCAAAACCCGATCCGCGGCTGCTCTTTCTCCGTGTGCCTGGAATCGCCGCAGCAGTTCGTCCAGGCGCATCAGGCTGACTTCCGCGTCGCCCAGCGTCTTGAAATGCAGCAGGTCTTCGAACTCTTCTTCGAACTGGTCCTCGGCCTCTTCCTGCTGCGAGAGGATCACTCTCCATCCCGCAGATTGCAGTACCTCGGCAATATAGTCGGAACTTGTTTTTCCCTCCGACCCGTGATCCGCCAGAAGTTTTCTCCGCAGCTGGTCGATTTCCGCGGGTGTCCATTTTTCAGCGCCAATGGCCGCTGCGGCGCGCAGAATCATGGCTCTTTTCGTTTCCAGTGTTTCGGTCATCGTCCTGAACCTCTGCGCTTCTTGACTCTCGATTTGTTGTGCGTCGTCTGTGCGGGTGCAGGGTCCGCCGGCAGGCCGGCCAGCAACCGGTGATAGCGATTTATATTTTCATTGTGCTCATGCAGCGTGGCGCTGAAAAAATGTCCGCCCTGGGTGTTGGCCACAAAATAGAGATACGGGGTGTCCGCAGGCGCCAGCGCGGCGCGAAGAGAAATCTCGCCGGGATTACCGATGGGGCCCGCAGGCAAACCACCGTGCATGTACGTGTTGTACGGCGAGTCCTCATGCAGATCGTTACCGCTCAGCGAGCCTCGGTAGCGACCCTGCTGTTCGAGGGCATAAATCACCGTCGGGTCACACTGCAGGAACATGCCCTTTTTTAACCGATTTTCGAAGACTCCCGCAACCAGCGGGCGTTCGTCGGGCTTCGGCGTTTCGCGTTCTACCAGCGAAGCCAGAGTAATCGTTGAGAATAACGGGCGGCCATGTGCCGCGCCGGTGTTGTCCGGATCGGCCGGCGCGATTTGCGACCACTCTTCGCGGAACTTCTGCACCATTTGCGCGGCCAGCTCGTTTGCCGCCGGGTGGCGAGGCAAATTGTAGGTGGCCGGGAATAAGAATCCTTCCAGTGTTTTCGCCTGCGGCGCCAGATCTTGGACGATTTCCGGATTTTTCGCGGCGGCCAGGAATTCGTCGGCCTTTACAAGGTTGGCGTCCTGAAGTTCTCGTGCGATGTCGAACATCGTTTCGCCTTCGCGCACCGTGAACGGCTGTTCGTATACATTTCCCTTGGCCAACGCCCAGAAAACGTCCTTGGTGCTCACCGGATGATCGAAGTGATACTCACCGGCTTGCAGCGAGCGTTTCGGGTGTCTCCGCGCGTAGAGTTCGAACGCGAAGGCGTTAGAAATTACGCCGTTTCTCTTCAGCAGCCGCGCGACACTCCGGCTCGACGCGCCGTGCGGGACATCGACGAATACCCCTTCGCCGAAATACCAGCCGTAGGGCTTTTCAATGGAGTACCACAGATAGCCGGCTACTGCCGCGGCAACGATCAACAGCAACAAGAACAGCGTCGCAAGAAATTTCATTTCAGCGAGCCTCCCGCTATGGGCCGTTCAGTTGCGCTGGGAATTCGCGCCAGGTATTCACGAAGCACAATCGTCGCGGCCACGGAGTCCGCCGTGAACTTTTCGGCGCCTTTCTTTTTGGATGTGCCTTCGGCATGTTTCGATTTGCGGCCAAACTCTTCTTCCAGCACGCGTTCAGCTTGCCAGCTGGTCAGCCGCTCGTCGGCCATCTCGACGGAAACGCCAATTTGCTTGCGCATGCGCCGGGCGAAGCGCTCGGTTTCTTCCGCCATTTCGCCGCGTGAACCATCCAGCCGCAGCGGCAGACCGACCACTACCAGTTTCACGCCGTGATCGCGAACAAACTCACGAAGGCGGCGCATGTCTTCGTTGCGATTGATGCGATGAAGGGTTCCAAACGGTTGCGCCATTCCTTGTAATGATTCGGCGAGGGCCAGGCCAATACGGACGCGGCCATAGTCCAGCCCCAGGATTTTGCCATCACCGGAAGCGTTACCTGCGCCAA
>Ga0126381_100001369_pt1 | contig 26250 bp, 18 predicted proteins | sample PanSoiMetPlot_28_FD_96465 | JGI IMG/M metagenome (GOLD analysis project Ga0126381, IMG submission 96465) | Tropical forest soil microbial communities from Panama - MetaG Plot_28 | ecosystem: Environmental > Terrestrial > Soil > Tropical forest > Bulk soil | place: Panama | collected 2016-02-17
ACCCCGCTCGAAGGCAACCAGCTAGGCATCTTCCTCGACGCGCGCGGCCTGTCCGACGAGATGATGCTCAAGGCCACCCGCGAGATGAACTTCTCCGAGACGGTGTTCTTCCTGCCGCCCGGCGACCAGCGGGCGGACGCGCATGTACGCATCTTCACGCCAGGCGGTGAGCTTCCGTTCGCCGGGCACCCGACGCTCGGCTCGGCCTGGGTGCTCGGTGAGATTCTCGGCAGGCAGAGGTTGACGCTTGAGTTGGGCGTCGGCCTCGTGCCGGTGGAACTCGAGCGGGACGGGGACACCATCACGTTCGGCTGGATGTCACAGCCGATCCCGACCTGGGGGCCCTATGACCGCACGGCTGAAGTGCTCGACTCGCTGGGCGTGGCGGGTACCGGGGACGGCGAGCGGCTCGAGTGCTACCGCAACGGCCCGCTGAACGTCTACGTCGAGTTCCCTGGCGCGGAGGCGCTCGCCGCCCTCCGGCCCGACATGCAAAAGCTCGCCCAGATACCCGTGAACCTCAGCTGTTTCACCGCGACAGGCAGCGGCTTCACTACCAGGATGTTCGCCCCCGCTCTGGGCGTCGCGGAGGATCCCGCCACCGGTTCGGCCGCGGGACCGCTTGCCGTCCATCTCGCCAGGCACGGCCGGATAGCGTTCGGCGAACAGATCGAGATCCGCCAGGGCGCGCAGATTCACCGCCCGTCGGTGTTGTACGCGCGCGCGGATGGGACGGAGAATTCGGTCGAGCGAGTGCTTGTAGGCGGCCGGGCAGTGATCGTCGCGCGGGGCGAATACCGCCTGGCCTGAAGCACGGACGGCTAAAGCAGTAGCAACCGCCCGTTCCGGATAAAAGGGAGAACCTGCATGACGATCAGCGTGCACGGAGTAGTGGCGCGCGGTAAGGGCGAGCCGGTCGTTGTCACTGAGGTGCTTGTACCGGACCCGGGACCGGGCGAAGCGCTGGTTCGCGTGCAGGCCTGCGGGGTCTGCCATACCGACCTGCACTACAAGATGGGCGGCATCGGCGACGACTTTCCCTATCTGCTCGGCCATGAGGCCGCGGGTGTCGTGGAGGCCGTCGGCGACGACGTGACCGAGGTCGCGCCGGGCGACTTCGTGATTCTCAACTGGCGCGCGGTCTGCGGCCAGTGCCGCGCGTGCAAGCGCGGCCGGCCCTGGTACTGCTTCGCCACCCACAACGCGACGCAGAAGATGACGCTCGCTGACGGCACGCCGCTGTCGCCAGCGCTGGGCATCGGCGCGTTCGCCGAACGGACCCTGGTCGCGGCGGGCCAGTGCACGAAGGTCAACCCGGAGATCGCGCCGGCCATCGCGGGGCTGCTCGGCTGCGGCGTCATGGCGGGCATCGGCGCGGCGATCAACACGGGCGGCGTCACCCGCGGCGACACGGTCGCCGTCATCGGCTGCGGCGGCGTCGGCGATGGCGCCGTGCTCGGCGCGCGACTGGCGGGCGCGAAGACGATCATCGCCGTCGACATTGACGACCGGAAGCTGGAGTGGGCACGCGAGTTCGGCGCCACCCACGCGATCAATTCGCGCACCGCTGACGCGGTCGAGGGCATCAGGGAGCTCACCGGCGGATTCGGCGCCGACGTGGTGATCGAGGCAATCGGGCGGCCGGAGACCTACCAGCAGGCATTCTTTGCCCGGGACCTGGCCGGCGTCGTCGTCCTCGTCGGCGTGCCGACTCCGGAGATGCGGCTTGACCTGCCGCTGCTTGAGGTGTTCGGCCGCGGCGGCGCGCTGAAGTCCTCCTGGTACGGGGACTGCCTGCCGAGCCGGGACTTCCCCATGCTGGTCGACCTGCACCTGGACGGGCGGCTGCCGCTGGACAAGTTCGTCTCAGAGACGATCTCGCTGGGTGAAGTCGAGGCGGCGTTCGCCAAGATGGAGCACGGCGAGGTGCTGCGCAGCGTGGTGGTCTTCTGACGGGCGAGCCGGACCGCGGTGTAACCCGCGTCGCCATGTGGTCCGGCCCGCGGACCATCTCCACCGCGCTCATGCGCTCCTGGGAGAACCGCCGCGACACGATCGTGGTCGACGAGCCGCTGTACGCCTTCTACCTGGTGGCGACGGGCCTGGACCACCCTGGCCGGGAGGAGGTGATCGCCAGCCAGCGCTTCGACTGGCGGACCGTGCTGCGCGAGCTGGCCGAAGAACCGCTGCCGCCGGGGATCTCGGTCTACTACCAGAAGCACATGACGCACCACCTGCTTCCGGCGGTGGACCGGGCGGCGCTGGCGCCGTTGCGGCACGCCTTCCTGATCAGGGACCCGCGCAGGCTGCTCGCCTCGTACGCGCGGGTCCGGTCCGCGCCTACCCTGGACGACCTGGGCTTGCGGCAGCAGGTGCAGATCTTCGAGGACTTCGGCGGCCCGGTGATCGAATCCGCCGATCTGCTCGCCGCGCCTGAGGCGGCACTGCGCGCCCTGTGTGCCGCGCTTGGCGTGCCATTCTCCGCCGCGATGCTCTCCTGGCCGCCAGGACCGCGCGACAGTGACGGCGTGTGGGCGCCCTACTGGTACGACAACGTGATCCGGTCGACCGGGTTCGTCCCGGTCCCGGCGTCTGCCGAGCCACCAGCCCTGCCGCCGCCGCTTGGGGCGCTAGCGGAACAGTGCATGCCGTACTACGACAGACTGGTGAGCTACAAGCTCACCTGGGCGCCGGGGTGACCGAATGCTGCAGAAATTCGACGAACGCAACCGCCACCTGATCGTCAGCGTCGCCGGCCAGCTCGCGCACCGCGACGAGGCGGGGGTGAGCCCGTTCGACTCGGCGGTCCAGGGCGGGGACGCGGTCTGGGAGGGACTGCGGCTGACAGACGGCCGGATCTTCGCGCTCGAGGAGCATCTTGCCCGGCTGCGCCGTTCGGCGCACGCGCTCGCGTTCGCCTCGGTGCCGAGCGACGCCGAGATGACCGGGGAAATCCGCCGGACGCTCGCGGCGAACGAGATGCGGGACGGCGTCCACATCAGGCTCACGCTTACCAGGGGCGTGAAGATCACCTCGGGCATGGATCCGCGGCTGAACGCCTCAGGCCCCACGCTGATCGTGCTCGCGGAGTTCAAGGACCCCGTCTACGACATAACGGGGATAAGGCTCATCACCTCAAGCGTGCGGCGGCCGGCCCCCGACAGCCTGGACCCGAAGATCCACCACAACAACCTGCTTCCGTCGATCCTGGCCAAGATCGAGGCGAACGTCGCTGGCGCGGACGACGCGGTGATGCTCGACCACCGCGGCTTCATCGCCGAGACCAACGCGACGCACATCTTCATGGTGACCGGCGGCGTACTGCGGACGCCGACGACGGCCTCCTGCCCGGAGGGGATCACCCGGGCCACGGTGCTACGGCTGGCTATGGACGCCGGAATCACGATCGGATCAGGCGATTACACGCTGCCGCAGCTGTACAACGCCGGCGAGGCGTTCGTGACCGGCACGATGGGCGGCCTCGCCCCGGTGGTCTCCGTGGACGGCCGCACCATCGGCGACGGTGCCGTCGGCCCGGTCACCAAGCAACTCACGCAGCTCTACGCCAACCTCGTAGCGACCACTGGAACCGTGGTCGCCTAGGGGTTCAGTTCGCCGCGATCATGCCGTCTTCTAGCTGGAGGACCGAGTCGGCTATGTCGATCAGCGCCGGGTCGTGGGTGGCGACGAGCGCGGTCACGCCCTCTGACCTGACGACCGCCCGAAGCAGCCGCATGATCTGCTTGCCGGTCTCCTGGTCGAGCTGGCCGGTCGGCTCGTCGGCGAGCAGCAGGGCAGGCCGGGTGGCGAGCGCCCGGGCGATGGCGACCCGCTGCTGCTGACCCCCGGAAAGCTCCCCTGGTCGCTGCCTGGCGTGATCGCCGAGCCCCACGATCGACAGCATCAGGGCCACGCGCTCCTCGCGCTGCCGTGGTGCGACGCCGCTGATCCGCAGCGGCACGCCAACGTTCTCCGCGGCCGAAAGCACCGGCAGCAGCCCGAACGACTGGAAGATGTACGCCACCGTCTCCCGGCGCAGCCGCATCCGCTCGCGCTCGCCCATCGCGGTCACGTCATGGCCGGCCACGACGACCGAGCCGCCGTCTGGCGTGTCGAGCCCGCCCACGACGTTGAGCAGCGTGGTCTTGCCCGATCCTGACCGGCCGCGGAGCGCGACAAGCTGGCCTTCGCCGACCGCGAAGGTGACGCCGCGCAGCGCTGCGGTCGCGGTCGCCCCGGCGCCGTAGGTGCGGGTCACGTCCCGCACGTCTACCATGCTCACCCGCGATCATCCTCCGGCTCGCCACGCTGGTCCGGCCATACGCCGATGTGATCGGGCTCGGCTTCGAGCCGGACGCGTTCGCGCATGCCGAGCGCCTCGGTCATTTCCAGCGGGAGCTGAAGCCGCCCGGCCCGGTCGAGCACCGCGTACTCGACCGCGTGCCCGTCGCCCGAGCCGTCAGCCGAGGTCCGGCGCAGCGTCTCCGTGCTCGTCCGGCCGTCCCTGATCGCGATGACCCGCCGCACCATCGATGACACCGCCGGGTCGTGCGTGACCACGAGCACGGTCACGCCCAGCTCGCTGTTGGCGGTCTGCAGGGCGGTGAACACCGATGCGGCGGTCGTGCTGTCGAGTTCCCCGGTCGGCTCGTCGGCGAGCAGCACGGCGGGCGAGTTGGCGAGCGCCACGCCGATCGCGACCCGCTGCTGCTCGCCACCGGACATCTGATCGGGCCGCCGGTCCGCGCAGTGCGCGACGCCGAGCAGGTCAAGCAGCTGGCCGGCGCGTTTGCGCCGTGCCCCGCGGCCAGTGCCCGCGAAGCGCAACGGCAGCTCCACGTTCTGGAACGCGGTCAGGTAGGGCAGCAGGTTGCGCGCCGTCTGCTGCCAGATGAAGCCGATGACGGACCGCCGGTAGGCGAGGCGCTGCCGTGCGGTCATCGCGGCCAGGTCATGCCCGGCCACCCGCACCGCTCCCGCCGTCGGGGCGTCGAGCCCGGCCAGGATGTTCATCAGCGTGGACTTGCCGCTTCCCGACGCGCCGACGAGCGCGGTCAGCTCGCCCTCAGCGATCACCAGGTCCAGGCCCTGCAGGGCCTGCACCTCGATGCCTTCCGCGATGTAGATGCGGACGAGGCGGTCGCATACGATCAGCGAGCCCGCGCCGTAGTCGGCGTGACCCCGCGAGGCGGCTAGCTGGTGCAGTTCCGAGGCAGTCATCGTCCTCCCATTATTCGCCCGCCCGAATGCTCCCGGCGACGCCGCGAAGGCGGGTGACGCGAATCTCCACGCCCAGCGCGACAAACGCCGCCACGGCCAGCCCGATGAAGGGCAGCGCGAAAGCCGCCGCGTCGGGCGCCAGAGCCACGGCGCCGCCCGCGGAGCCGGTGAACACTGACAGGTCGATCGCCGGGGACACCACCTTGGGCAGCACCAGCGCGCACGCGGCCGCGGCGACGGCGGCGGCGATCACCGCTGGCACCACCTCGAGCGTCACCACCCGTGCCCGCTGTCCCTCGCCAAGTCCCATCGCGGCGAGCCTGGCCAGCGTCGTCTCCCGTTCCGCCGCGCCGAGTGCCAGCTCAAGCAGCATTACCGCGAGCCCGAGCGCGGCTGCCGCCACGATCGCGAGCTCGAAGAGGATGAAGGTGCCATGCTGCAGCGGCGCCCCGGTCAGGCCGTTCAATATGTCCGAACGAACCGTCGTGACTGCCGCGGGAAGCTCCCGGCGCAACACGGTGAATAGCCGTGCGGTGTCGATGCCCGCGCCGGTGATGAGCATTTCGTTGAGCGGCAGCGGCCCGGTCCGGTTGTGAATCGCCGCCACGGGGATGATGACGAACGCGGCGGCGCCTGGCGCCGCCGGCGTCCCGGAAAGCACACCCGCGACCTGGACACGGACCGGCAGGGGACCGCTCTCGGTGGTCAGCGTCGCCGCATGCCCGCCGAGGTAGGCAGCCGCCTTCGGGGACGCGAGCACCGGCTGAGGCGTTGCCGTCGGTAGCCGGCCGGCCTGGATCGGGGGGAAGGTCTGCGTTTCGGCGACCAGCGCGCTGTAGCTCGCAGGGTCGACCGCGATCACCTTGACCTGCTGCTCGTCCGGCGCGGTCCAGGTGTCCTCCCACACCGCGGCGACCTTCGAGACGCCCGGCACGGCGGCCACTGAGCGCAGCATGCCCGGGGTGATGGTGGCGCCGAGGCCGTTCGCGTTCGCCCCGGCGACCGTCACGTCGGCGCCGGCGGCCTGCCAGGAAGCCGCGACCTCACTTGCGGTGACCGCGTCCTTGACCATGCCCGCGAACGCGGCCACGGTGAGCGCGAGAACCAGGCCGAAGGCGGGCAGCGCCGGGGTGAGCGCGGTCCGGGCGGCCCGGGCGAGGCCGAGGAACGTGATCGCGCTCTTGCCTCGCGCCGAGCCGCGCAGCAGCCAGCGAAGCACCAGGGGATAAAGCCGCAGGACCACGATCACCGCGGGGATCGCGATCAGCGCCGGTGCGGCGCTGGTATACAGGTTCACGCCCGAGCCCGGCTGCGTGCCCTGCTGCCGGAACACGATGATGCCCGCGATCGCCGCCAGGGACGCGGTCACCTCGACGACCAGCCGGGCCCGGCCCCGCGGCCGGCGCCGGTCGCGCGCGCGGCGCCACGGCAGGCGCTGCTGCCAGGCCGCAACCACGGCGGGGGCGCAGACGACGGCGGCAAGCGTGACGGCGGGCGGCCACCAGCCGCCCGCCGGCGACTGCCCGGGGGTCAGCAGGACCGCGAGCGCGACGGCGATGGCGGCGGCGGGAACGCAGGCCATCGCCGCGCCGAGCGTCACGGACCGGGCGATCTGCGGCAGCGACGAGCCGCGCGCCCGGCGCACGGCGAGTTCCGCCGACCTGCGCATCGCGACCATGCGCGCGGCGAGCAGGAGCGTGACCAGGCCGGCCACGCCCAGGCTCACGTATAGCAGCCACAGCAGTGTGTCCACGGCCTGCGTGGTCGCGATGAAGGCGCCGATCGGCCCCAGCAGGCTGTTGGCGACCTGCAGCACGGCGGCGATGGGCGCGACGTCGCCGGTCAGCGTCGGCGTTTGCCCGTCGAGCTTGGTCAGCGCGTCGAAGAGCGGCCCGGCCTGCCCGGCGGTGAGCGACCCGACTTGAAGCGGCAGCTCCCAGGTGAGGGAGAGCCCTTCCGGCCCGAAGTCATCCTGGACGGCGGCGAGCTCGCCCGGGTCGGCGAGCACCTCGCCGACCCAGTAGGACGGCGCGTTCTGGGGCGTCATCAGGTCGGGGGTGATCACGGTCGGGTCGAGGCCCCAGAAGGTTGATCCCGGGTCGGCCGGCGCGACGATCCCCGTGACGACGAGGCTGATCTTGGAAAGGCCGCCGGAAAACGCCAGCTGCGGGCCGCTTAGCTGCATGGTCGATCCGGGATGCAGGCCGAACTGCCTGGCCGTCTGCGCAGACACGAGGATGTCGATGGTTCGCGCGAAGGGCAGCGCGCCACCCACGCCCGCCCTGGCGCCTCCCTGCCCGGCGGGCGGCGGTGTCGCCGGATACCGGCCGGCGAGCAGCCGTGCGTGCTCGCTCAGCGGCTGGCGGTAGGCGACGAGCAGTCGTACCGCGACGCCGTGGGTGGCTGGCACCGCGCTGGTCACCGTGTGCAGGGTTGAGACCATTCCGGCCCAGTCCTTGTCCCGCGGGGCGAGGCGGACGACGCCGTGGTTGAAGTCGTCGTGCAGCTGGCCGGTGACCTCGCTGACCTGGCCTTCGGTCACGTCGACGGCGGGCGGTGCGCCGAAGCTGGCCTGGCCGAGGCTGCTTGAGACGCCGCTCCAGGTGGCTGACACCGCCAGGGCCTTGGCGAGTGGCGAGATGGTGGTCATCGTCTGGCGCAGCGCGTGCGTCTGGCTGGCGGACGCCTGCCGCGGTCCGGCGGTGGCCGCGAACACGCAGCCGAAGGCGAGCACCCCCAGCGCCACCATGGCCGCCCACCCCGTGCCGGCGAGTTTGGAAAGGTGGAGGTTCACGCCGCCTCCGCGGCGCGCAGTTCGGCTGCGGGGTCGGGGCGCCTGACGATCACGAGCGCCGCGGCGAGCGCTGGGACCACGGCGATGAAGGCGGCGAACGCCAGCGTTTGCGGCAGGTCGAAGAGCGTGATCGCGGGGGGAACCGGTGGCCCGGCCGCCGCGGTGAGCGTGACAGCCGGCACGATCAGGCGCGCGACGACCGTGCCGAGCAGCAGGCCGAGAGCCGCAGACGGCACGCTGAGCAGCAGCTTCTCGAGGAACAGTTGCGCGGCTGCCGCCCGCTGCGCGACGCCGAGCGCGGCGAGGAGCGCGTTCTCGGCGCGCCGCTGCCTGACGTCCGCGGCGATCGAAACCCAGAAGCCGCAGATCGCGAGCAGCGCGGCGGCCACCGCCATAGCGAGCAGGGCCTGCTGCGGCGCTGCCGTGAGCGGGTCTCCTGTGGTCGCGGCGGCGAGCTCGGTCCGGCTCGTGATCGCGGAGCCTGCCGGCAGCGCCCTCGCCAGCGCCTGGGGCTGGCCGTGGCCGTCGGTGGCAAGCCACCATTGCGTGACGGGCAGCGGAGGAGCGAAACGGCTCGCCATGACGGCCTGCAGGGTCGTCAGGTCCATGACAAGGGAGCTGCCTGTGACGGTGGGGAACGTCGACACCTCGGCGACGATCTTGACGGGAATCGAGACGCCGCTGATCGTGGCGGGGACGATGTCGCCGACGCCGGTCTTGTTGGCGTCGATGAATGCCGTGGTGGCGATCGCCGGGACCGTGGCGGGCGCGAGGTCGCCGGCGCTAAGCGTCACCTGGCCGTCCACCGGCTCGGGCGGACCCGGGTTGGGGAACCCTGGATTGCTCGCCGCCTGCCCCCGGCCAGGGGTGAACGTGAGCGTCCCGCCGTTCGCGCGCGGCTGCCAGCCGGCCGCCGCCGGGTCCTGCGCCGGGCCCATCGTCGCGCTGGTGCCGACCAGGCTGTCCAGTTCCGACGACGTGACGCTGCTGGTCCAGCCGCCGATCCGGGCGCCGGTGACGGTCAGTGCGATCCGCCCGGCCTTCTTGGCGGGCAGCACGTAGCCAAGGGTAATCTGTGCCAGCCGCAGCGGGTAGCTGGCCCGGATGCCGCCGAGCGTGGCGGTAAGCGGGTGCGGCCGCCCGTCGTCAGGCAATGTGCCCGCCGGGATCTGATAGGCGCCCCCGCTGGCGTCGATCACCGTCACCAGGGCGGTGAGCGGCGGCAAGCCGGCCGGGCTGACGGTGGCGGTCAGCTCGATGCTCGCCGGGCGCCCGGCGATGGCGGTGCCGCCGGTGGCGCTCCCTGGCGTGATCAGGCGGTAGAGCCGGGCGGCGGGCAGCGCCGCCTCGTCCGCGCGCAGCAGCGCGACTCGCGCCGCCTGGGCGGTCCCGATGGCCACGACCTGTGACGGCAGGGCCACTGGCGTGATGGAAACGGCCATCGCGTCCCGCACACCAGCGGCGTCCGTGACGTTGCCCGTGGCGCCTGCCGGAAGGGCGGTCGGCAGGTCGACCCGCACGTCCGCGCCGGCAGTGAACGCGGCCTGGTCGTCGGCGGAGCGCGTCCAGCTCTTGTGCTGCGCGAGCGCCAAGGTTCCAGTGGCCACCGCCATGACGAGCAGCAGGGCGGCACCGCCCTGCCGCAGCGGCTGGCGGCTGAACTGCCACCCGGCCATGGAGGCGGTGAGCCTGCGGCCTCGCGCGGCCAGCTTGTCCCCGGCCCGCGCGGCTGCTGGCAGCAGCCGAAGCATGAGCACTGTGCCCCCGGCCAGCGCCAGCGCGGGCGCGAGAGCGAGCACGGGGTCGACGCTCGCCGTGGCACCGTTGCCACCGGGACCGGCCGACACGGCCGAGTAGCGACGCAACTGCCAGCCGGCCAGCACCGCGAGCACGACCAGGCCAAGGTCGGCCCCGGCGCGGGTAGCGTTGGCGAGCGCCGCCTGCCTGCCGCGGCGGACCCTGGCGGCGCCGGGGCCAGAGCGCATGACGGGGGCCAGCATCGCCGCGCAGGCCAGCACCACGATGACGGCCGTGGCGCCGAGGGCGTCCAGCCAGGTCCCCGCGGCGCCGGCGTCTATGCCGCCCCCCGCGATGCCGGCGCCGGTGTACAAGGTGCCGCCGAGCATCTGGGCGAGCCACACCCCTGCGACGCCGCCTGCCACGGCCGCGGCGCAGCACAGCGGGATGACCTCGGCGGCGGTCAGCCGGGTGAGCTGCCAGCGGGTCGCGCCGCGGGCGGCGAGCAGCGCGGTCTCGCCTTCGCGCTGGGTGACGAGCAGCCTGGCGACGGCCAGCAGCGCGGCCACGGTGAGCACGAGCAACTGCAGCGCGCTGATCGCGAGCAGCGACCTCGCGACGCCAAGGTCGCTCGAGGCGCCCGCGAGCACATCGGGCAGGCTGGTCGTGAGCTGCATCCCGTCGAAGGCGGAGCTGGTGGACAGGGCGCCGCGCAGCGAATCGATGTTGCCGGAGATCGCGGAGAGGTCGCCATCGTTGAAGGCCGCCATGTCGGGCTGGGCGAGCCAGGTGCCGCCGTCCACGGTGAGCGCGGCGGCGAACGCGGCCGGGTCCACGATCAGCGGTCCGTAGGTGGTGAACCCGCCGAGCGTGCCCGACCCGCTGAGCGGGACCGAGTCCAGCGCCCAGTACGAGGTGGCGCCCGCTCCCTTGCGGGCCGCGAACAGCCCGGTGACCTGGAAGGTGACCGGCGTGCCCGAGGCGCGGTCACGCAGCTTGAGCGTGTCGCCGATGGACACGTGCATCAGGGCGGCCGCGGTGGCGGGCAGCGCGGCCTGCACGGGCGCCGTTCCGCGGGCAGGCCAGTGGCCTGAAATCAGGATGGCGTGGCCGGTGATGCCCCTCATCGTCGCGGCCTCAAGCAGTGGCGTGTTTCCCTGCCCGGTGCTGGCCGGGCGGGCGGGCAGCGCGCCGGCCACCAGGCCAAGCGGGTCGGACCACGTGGCCTGCCAGAAAGCGAAGGGGACACCCGGCATCGCCGTGCCGATCGCCTGCCGTAGCGCCGCCGTCACGGGGACCACCTGGCCGGCGACGACCGGGGCTTGCGCCGCCAGCGAGGTGCCCGGCGCGACGGACAGGTCGTGCCTGACAGCCTGCGGCAGCGCCTGTCCGGCGAACGCTGCGAGCGCCGCGCCGATAGCCGCCGCTACCAGGGTGGTAAGCGCCGCCGCGGCCAGGACCACCCAGTGCGCGCTCATCCGCCGCGCTGCCAGCGGCCCTCGCGGAACCATCACGAACCCTAGGATTCCCTACTCGTCAAACCGTCGGCAATTCGCTGTGATAACAAAAGCGGCAGTATGCAGTAGGTTTGTGGCCCATGCCGACGATCCTCGTCACAGGTGCCGCGGGGCAGATCGGGGCCATGCTCAGGCCCCGGCTGGCGCGCCCGGACCGCGTGCTCAGGCTGCTGGACGTCGTCCCGGTGGACGCCGGGCCGGGTGAGGAGGCGGTGACCGCCTCCGTCACCGACGCGGCGGCGATGGCCGCCGCGTGCCGTGGCGTAGACGCGATCATCCACTTGGGCGGGATCCCGTCCGAGGCGCCCTGGGATAACGTGCTCGATGTCAACATAAACGGCACATACGTGGTATTCGAGGCCGCGCGCCGGGCTGGCGTTTCCCGTGTGATCTTCGCCTCCTCTAACCACGCGGTCGGTTTCAGCCCGCGCACGGACTTTCCGGTGCAGGACTACGCGTTTCCCTCGCCCGACACCTACTACGGGGTGTCGAAAGTGGCGGGAGAGGCGCTGGCGGCGCTGTATAGCCGCCGCTACGGGCTGGACGCGATCTGCGTCCGTATCCTGTCTTGCTTCCCGCGGCCGACGACCATCCGGATGCTGTCCACGTGGCTGTCGCCCGACGATGCCGGGCGGCTGTTCGAGGCGTGCCTGACCACCGCGTCGCCTGGGTTCCGGGTGGTATTCGGCGTATCAGCGAACACTCGCGGCGGATGGGTGTCGCTGGCGGAGGCCCGTGCGCTCGGCTACGAGCCGGCGGACGACGCCGAAGTGTTCGCCGCCGAGGTCATCGCCGCACGCGGCGAGCCAGACCCCGCCGACCCGGCGGGCCGTTACCTGGGCGGAGAGTTCACCCTCCCGCTGCTCGACGCCGACGACCACGGCTAGGCCGCAGCCGGCGGCTCAGAATATCTTCCGGTCACGCTCGTCCGGTATCCCGGACTTGCGGAAGAAATAGGTGTTTACCGTGTCCCGCCACTCCACCGCGTTGGCGACCTGCCGTTCGAGCCTGCCGCGCACCTGCTCGAAACGCGCCGGATCCACGTGGCCGGCCAGCGACAGCCACGTGTCGAGCAATCGCCGCGCTCCTTCCGCGCCGTCGAAGTGCGAGTCGTAAATGTGCTGGATGACCGTCTTGCCGGACTTGAGCCTGTGCCGGTAGGGCACATGATGAAAGAACAGCAGCAAGTCGTCGGGGCAGCGGGTGACATCCTCGTATACCGCGCCCTGTGCTGGCTCGTACTGCGCGGTGAACCCGGTCCCCGTCGCGACCGTGCGGTCCACTCCGATGCCGTCCCTGTCGGCGTAGTGATAGGTGCCCCAGCGCGAGTACTCGTACCCGTCCACGCTGGGACCATAGTGAGAGCTCGGCGTGACCATCCATCCCACGCCAAGGGGCGCGGTGTAGTCCTCGTACACGCGCCAGGACTCGAGCAGCATCCGGGTCACCGACGTCGCCGTAGGTTCGCCTGACCCGAACGTCTGGGTGACCCATTCGGCCGCCACCGTCGCGGGGGCGAGCCCCGGATCCCAGGCCAGGCGGCCGAACGCGTACAGGTTCGCCTGCGCGAGCACGTGCCCGGTCCAGGACGGGTCGTTTCCCACGTTGGCGACGCCCGTCACCCCTCCGTGGGCGCGGCCGGTAACGTGTCCGCCGACGACTGCGGCCAGCGTCGTGGCGCCGCCGTCCACGACCGCCGGGGCGGACATGACCTCGTGCCACTGCGGATGCAGGAAGCACAGGTCGACCTGCTGGCCGGTGTACTCCTGAGTGATCTGCACCTCGATGGCCTGGCTGGTCTTTCGCAGGGCGGTCAGCACCGGCGACGGCGGTTCGCGGACTTGGAAATCCATCGGCCCGAGCTTCGCCTGCACGATGACGTTCTCGTCGAAGGCGCCATCGAGCGGCATGAAGGTGTCGAAGCAGGCGCGGGCGCGGTCCGTCGACCGGTCCCGCCAGTCCTGCCAGCAGTTGTAGATGAAGGCGCGCCACAGCACGACGCCGCCGAACGGCCGGAGCGCGGCCGCGATGACGTTGGCCCCGTCGGCTTGGCTGCGACCGTATCCGGAGGGACCTGGCCGCGACTCGCTATCCGCCTTGACCTGGAAGCCGCCGAGGTCAGGTATGTGCTCATAAACCCGCGCGACCTGGCGCCGCCACCACTCGCTGACCCGCTGGTCGAGCGGATCAGCGCCGCCCAGCCCGGACAGCACCACGGGCGAGTCGAAGCTGACGCTGAGGAAGAGCCTGACGCCATAGTCCCTGAACACGTCGGCGAGCCGTGCCAGCCGGGGCAGGTGCTCCGGGGTGAGCAACCGCGCGGCCTCGACGGTGACGTTGACGTTGTTGACGCACACCGCGTTCACCCCGACCGAGGCGAGCAGCCGTGCGTAGTCCCTGACGCGGCTCAGTTCCGCGGTGACATGGCCGTCCGCGAAGAAGATGGACGCCCCCGCGTAGCCGCGCTCGACGGTGCCGTCGACATTGTCCCAGTGGCTGACCATCCGCAGCCGGCTGGCGGTGCCATCGGCCACGTCCAGGCTGGCCGCGTCCTCACCCGCCTGCAGGCGGCGCAGGAAGGCGAAGACCGCACGCAGGCATCCGGCCTCGGTATTGCTCGTGATGATCAACTGCCGTGGCAGTGCCCGCGCGGTGAACACGAGCACCTCGTCCTCGCCGTCAGCCGGCCTGCCCATCGCGGCTCGGACCGCCGTCGCGGCGGCCGAGTCGGGGGCGGCGATGAGCGTGTGCGGTTCGGCCGTCTGCGGGGGCACCACGGCAGGCATGGTGCCGGTCAGCGCCGACAGTCCGCGGACGAGTTCCGCCAGGGCGGTAGCGAGCACCGTCGAGGCACCGCTCACCGCCACCCTGGACAGGAGCGCCGCGCTGTTCTGCGTGAGGGCCTGCGCGCGGGCAGGCCGGTAGCCCAGCCAGCAGTCGTACATGGTCACGTCGCCGGCGTCCGTGGTCATGGGGGTTCCTTTCCGGCAAGGGGGCACCGGACCCGCCTGAACAAGCTGAGCGGAACGGCGCTGGCGAGTGCCAGGTAGCCCGCGGGGTTGAGGTGCAGATGGTCGCCGATGTCCACCGAAGGGGTGAGCTGCCGTGGTCGCAGCGGATCGCGCACCGCCTGGTCGAAGTCGATGACCGCGTCGAACAAGCCGTCGGCGCGCATCCGCTCGTTGACGGCCTGACGGGCCGCCTCGCGGTGCCCGTGCGGGTCGTCGTATGACTCGCTGCCGCCGAACGGGGTCAATGTCGCGCCGTAGACGCTGATCCCCAGCGCGTGGGCCCTGACGACAATCTGCGCATATGCCGCGATCAGGTCGGCCGCGACCTGCCCGGCGGCGGCCTGCGTGGCGTCGGCCGCGCCGATGTCGTTCACCCCGGCGAAGACGATCAGCCACCGGACGCCGCTGACCGCGAGCACATCGCGGTCCAGGCGGGCCAGCACGCTGGGGCCGAGGCCGTCCCGCAGCACTCTGTTCCCGCCCATGCCCTGGTTCAAGATCGCGGTGCCCGCGGCGCCGTCAGACCATACCCGCGCGGCAAGCTGGTCGGGCCAGCGGTCGTTTCCGTTCGTCGTCGAGCCGCGGCCATCGGTCAGCGAATCGCCGAGCACGACGGCGGCCGCGGAGGCGGCGGGCGACCATGCTTCCACGCCGCTGAGGAAGTACCAGTGGTCCTGCGCGGCCGCCCCGGCCAGGTCCTCGTCATCGATGTGGTTCCCGGCAAGCAGGTACGAGGTAGTCCGGGAGCCGGGGTGTGTCGTTATGCCGCCGGAAGCCGGCTGCCCGTCGGCCAGGTAGACGGTGACAGTGACGTTGGCGCCGGCCGCTAGCGGGAAGTCCAGCGGATCGGCGACCACCTGCGCGCCGGCCGGAATGACCACCGCGGGCCGGCCACCGAAGGTCACCGCCCGCGACGTGCCGGCCGCGATCGATCGCACGCCGGCCAGCCCGCCGCCGGGGAGGGCGACACAAGCCGCGGCGACCGCCAGGTCCGTGTCGCCATATGCGTTGGACAAGCGCAGCCTGAACCTCCGCCCGCCGGCCGATACCCGGACAGTCTGCCGCAGCGTGCTGTCGGCGAAGACGCGGCCGTCCCTGGTGAACGGTGGCGGGGGCAGGTCACCGGCCTGCGCCCGCTGCGGCGCCGCCGTCCAGGTGCCGACCCAGTGCCCGGGCGCCGGCCGGCTCGCGTCGTGTTCGGCTGACATGGTCAGCGGGGTGCCGAACCGTCCGCGGGTGCGGTGCTTTCTCTTACCACCAGCTCGGTCACCAGGTCGATCCGGGTCGACGCGGGCTCGATTCCGCCTGCCAGGTCGAGCAGCATCCGGGTCGCCGTGCCGGCCATGTCTCCAAGCGGCTGGTTGACCGTGGTCAGCGCGGGATCGGTCCAGGCGGCCACCGGGAGGTTGTCGTATCCGACCACGGAGAGCTCCGCGGGCACCTCGATGCCAAGCTGGCGGGCGGCCCGCAGCACGCCCATCGCCTGCATGTCTGATCCCGCGAAGATCGCCGTCGGGCGGTTAGCCCGGGTGAGCAGGTCCATGCCGTGCTCGTAGCCGGCCTGCAGATAGAAGTTTCCGTACCGCAGCAGATCCTGGTCGAACGTGAGACCGAATTCGTCGTGCCCGGAGCGGAAGCCCGCTAGCCTGGCCTGGCTGCACAGCACGTTTTGCGGGCCGCAAATGACCGCCATGTTGCGGTGGCCAAGTTGAAGCAGGTGCCGGGCGGCGAGCAGCCCGCCATTCCAGTTGTTCGAGCCGACCGTCGGCACCGAGGCGGTGGTCGCGCTGTCGGTGTCGACCGCGACGAACGGGATCTGCTGTCGGCGAAGCTGCCGCTGCTGGGATTCGGGCAGGCTGCACATGACGAGGAGAACGCCAATGGGCCTGCGGCTTAGCACGCCCTCCAGCCAGTCGTCAGACGGGCGATACCTGCCCTCTAGCTGGGACACCACCACGGCGACCTTCGCTGGACCCGTGACGGCCTCCACGCCCCTGATGATCTCCATCGCCCAGTCCGCGCCGAGGGTGTGGAAGACAAGCTCGATCATGCCGGTCGACGCCGGCTGCCGCTTGGTGCGGCGCTGGTAGCCATGCCTGTCAAGGCTGGCCTCGACGCGGATCCGAGTGTCCGGTGCGACGTCGCCGCGGCCGTTGAGCACCTTGGAGACCGTCGCCATCGACACGCCAACCTCGTCGGCGATCTTCGCGATCGTCGCCGGGCGAGGCCCGGCCGCGGCTGTAGGAGATGTCATCTTGCTCTCGTGAAATGAAAATTACCGAAACTTTAGGTCCTATTCAAGCATAGTGGCCGCATGCCATGGCCAGTAGCTTTACCAAGGATATGTGACCTTCTGGTCATTCCCCACCTCTTGACTCAATTCACCTCCAGACTTACGCTAGCGATCACTCTGAATCAAACTTTTCCGAAATTTTCGAAAAAATCCGGCGAGCCAGATTTCCGGAGGCGAGCGGAGACTAGCGCTGCGGGAGATAGCAGTGGAGGGCCAGCTGCAAACGGACGTGTCCACCGCGTCCCCCGATTTCCCCCTGTGGCGGGACGCAAGACTGTCGCCCGCCCAGCGCGCCGCGGCGCTCATTCCGCTCATGACGCTGGAAGAGAAGGTCGCCCAGCTCGCCGGGGTATGGGTCGGGGCGGACGCGTCGGGCGCGGGTGTCGCGCCTAACCAGGCCCAGATGCCGGACGGCGTGCCGTGGGCCGTCATCATCAGGCACGGGCTGGGCCAGCTCACCCGCCCGTACGGGACCGCGCCTGTCGACCCGGCCGCCGGCGCGCGATCGCTTGCCGCGGCACAAGCTGAGATCGCGGCGCGCAGCCGGTTCGGGATTCCCGCGCAGGTCCATGAGGAGTGCCTCACCGGATTCTGCACCTGGCGTGCCACCGTTTACCCGACGCCGCTGAGCTGGGGCGCGGCGTTCGACCCCGAGCTGGTCGAGGAGATGGCCGGGCGGATCGGCCGGAACATGCGATCGGCCGGGGTGCACCAGGGCCTGGCACCGGTCCTCGACGTCACCTTCGACTACCGGTGGGGCCGCACGGAGGAGACGATAGGAGAGGACCCGTACCTGGTCGGCACGGTGGGCGCGGCCTACGTGCGCGGGCTGGAGGGTGCCGGCGTCGTCGCCACGCTCAAGCATTTCGCGGGCTATTCCGCGTCGCGAGGCGGCCGCAACCTGGGCCCTGTCGGAATGGGCCGCCGGCGCCTGGCGGATGTCGTGCTGCCTCCTTTCGAAATGGCGCTGCGGCTCGGCGGCGCGCGTTCGGTGATGAACTCATACGCGGAGATTGACGGGGTTCCCGTGGCCGCCGACGAGAGCCTGCTGACTGACCTGTTGCGCGAGGAGTGGGGATTCGCCGGCACGGTGGTCGCCGACTACTTCGCGATCCGCTTCCTCTATTCCATGCACGGCGTCGCGGCCGGGCCGCCGGACGCGGCGGGGATCGCGCTGCGGGCCGGGATCGACGTCGAACTGCCCACGGTCGAAACGTTCGGCGACACGCTCGTGGAGGCGGTACGAACCGGGGCGGTCGACGAGGCGCTCGTGGACAGGGCGCTTGCCCGGGTGCTGGCGCAGAAGGCCGAACTCGGACTGCTAGACGAGGCCTGGCGACCCGATGCCGAGGACCTGAGTGCGCTGTGCCTAGACGACGAGACCAGCCAGCACGTCGCGCTGCGCCTAGCCCGGCAGGCGGCGGTGCTGGTTCGCAACGCCGGCGCGATCCTGCCGCTGTCGGCCGGCCAGCGGGTGGCGCTCATCGGACCGGTCGCCGATGACCGGATGGCGATGCTCGGCTGCTACGCGTTCCCCACCCATGTGGGCGTGCACCATCCCGGGCACGGGCTCGGAATCGACGTTCCCTCGCTCCGCGAGGCACTCGGTGAGCTGGTACCCGGCCTGGCTTACGCGCCTGGCTGCGGCATCACCGGCGACGACCGCTCAGGAATCGCGGCGGCCGCCGCGCTTGCCGCGGACAGCGACGTGTGCGTTCTCGCCGTCGGGGACAGGGCGGGCATGTTCGGCCGGGGCACCACGGGAGAGGGGAGCGACGCTCCAGACCTGTGCCTGCCTGGCGTGCAATCCGAGCTCGTCCGGGCGGTGCTCGCGACAGGCACGCCGGTCGTCCTGGTCGTGCTGGCCGGCCGTCCTTACGCCCTGGGCGACGCGGCGGACTTGGCGGCAGGGGTCGTCTACGCCTTTCTCCCCGGCCAGCGAGGGGGCCAGGCGCTCGCCGAGGTGCTGACAGGCGCCGTGAACCCGTCGGGGCGGCTGCCGGTGACCGTGCCCAGGCATTCCGGCGGCCTGCCGGCCACCTACCTCGCGCCGAAGCTCGGGCACCGCACCGACGTCTCGTCTGTGGATCCCACGCCGGCGTTCCCGTTCGGGCACGGGCTGAGCTACACGACATTCGAGTGGACCGACGCGGGCGTGGCAGGCGGCGATGCCTGGCCGGTGGACGGCGACGTGACGGTGCATGTGACGATCCGCAACGCCGGCCAGCGGCCGGGAACCGAACTCGTCCAGCTGTACCTGCATGACCCGGTCGCGCAGACGACCAGGCCGGTGGTGCTCCTGGTCGGCTACCGGCGCGTGCCGCTCGAGCCCGGCGAGGCGGCGCGAGTGACGTTCACTGTCCCCGCCGACCTCACGTCGTTCACCGGGATCGACGGCCGGCGGATCGTCGAGCCCGGCGACGTAGAACTGCGCTTCGGGCGCTCAAGCGGCGATTTCCCGGCCACGGTGCCGCTGCGCCTGGTCGGCGCGCTGCGCGAGGTGGGACCGGGCCGTCGGCTCCTGCCGGACATCCGGGTCGACCCGACGCCGGCGGCGCCGCGACTGGTCTCGGAGGCGCTGCCATGACGACTTTAAGAGCAGCGGACCGGCGAGCCGCGACCGCTGCGCGACGCGCCGTCAACGGCGCGAAGCCGCGGCGCGAGCGCCCGCCGCGCCGTAGCTGGCGCAAGGCGCTGCGCCGGGACTGGCAGCTCTACTCGCTGGCGATCCTGCCGCTGCTGTTCTTCGCCGTCTTCCGGTACCTGCCGATGATCGGGAACGTCATCGCGTTCCGCACGTACCAGCCGGGCGGTCCGCTCCTCGGCACGCAGTGGGTCGGCTGGTACTACTTCGACCTGGTGATCCACGATCCCACGTTCTGGCACGTGTTCTTCAACACGCTCATCCTCGGCAGCCTGACCCTTCTGTTCACGTTCCCGGCCCCGATCGTGCTCGCGCTGCTGCTCAACGAGGTGTGGAACCGGGGCGCCAAGCGCCTGGTGCAGACAGTCAGCTACCTGCCGCACTTCCTGTCCGTCGTGGTCGTGGCCGCGATCATCATGCAGGGCCTCGACCTGGACACCGGGGTGGTGAACGAAGCGCTGCGCGCCGTCGGGCACTCGCCCATCGCGTTCATGCAGGATCCCGGCTGGTTCAGGACCGTCTACATCTCCTCGGAGATCTGGCAGACCGCCGGGTGGGGGACGATCTTGTACCTCGCCGCGCTCACCACCATCGACAAGCAGCTGTACGAGGCGGCCACGATCGACGGCGCCAGCCGGTGGAAGCAGACCTGGCACGTGACGCTGCCGGGGATCAGGCCGACGATGATGGTGGTGCTCATCCTCAACATGGGCACGTTCATGGCGGTCGGGTTCGAGAAGATCCTGCTGCTGTACAACCCGCTGACGTACCCCACGGCCGACGTCATCTCTACGTACCTGTACCGCGTCGGCGTCGTCTCTGGCAGCTTCAGCTACGCGGCGATGATCGGGCTGTTCGAGTCGGTGATCGGGCTGACGCTGGTGCTGTCGGCGAACGCCATCTCCCGCAGGCTAGTGGGGACGGGCCTGTGGTAACCGTAGACGCTCCCAGGCTGGCGGCAAGCAAGCCAGCGCGCAGGCCAGGGCGCTGGCCTAGGCCCTCCCGCGGCTACCGGGTGTTCCAGGTGGTCAACGGGCTCATCCTGCTCGGCGTCGTGGCGGCGGTGTTGTACCCGTTCCTCAACATCCTCGCCCGTTCGTTCAGCTCCGAGCAGTACATCGTGGCGGGACAGATCAACCTCTGGCCCCGCGGCTTCAACGTGACCACATACGGGCACGTGCTCTCCGACCCGGTGTTCTGGCTCAACTACCGCAACACCGTCTTCTACACGGTGACCGCTACCGTCGTCTCGATGGTGCTGACCACCAGCTACGCGTACGTGCTGTCGAAGAGGCATTTGCGCGGCCGCAAGATCCTGATCTGGATCGCGATCTTCACCATGTTCTTCAACGGCGGCATCATCCCTAACTACGTGCTGGTCAGCTACCTGCACATGCGCGACACCGTGTGGGCCATCGCGCTGCCCAACGCCATCAACGTCTTCAACCTCCTGGTCATGAAGACATTCTTCGAGCACATGCCGCCGGATCTCGAAGAGGCGGCAGCCGTTGACGGCCTGAGCACCTACCGGATCCTGTGGCGCATCGTTCTTCCGCTGTCCAAGGCCGTGCTCGCCACGATGATCCTGTTCTACGCCGTCGCGTACTGGAACTCCTGGTTCAGCGCGTTCCTGTACATGGACAACCCGAACCTGTTCCCGGTCACCGTCTACCTGCGCAACCTCATCGCCGGTGCCACCAGCGTGGCCAATGAGCAGATGAACAACGGCACGCAACTGCAAATCGCGGCCAACATCCAGGCGGTGACGGTCGTGCTCGTCGCCGTCCCCATCTTGTCCGTTTACCCGTTCATTCAGCGCTATTTCGTCTCCGGCGTCATGCTCGGCGCCGTCAAGGGATAGGCAGCTATCTGCCGGAAGGAGTTCCCAACATGAACAAGCCATCTAAACGCCAGTTCCTCGCCGGTGCTGGCGCTGACGCCGTCGCCGCAGGTCTTGGCGCTTGCAGCAGTTCCGGCGGCGGCAGCGGGTCCGGCGGCACCGCGGGCTCCATGTCGAGCTACGCGGTCGGCACCCAGTTCAAGGCCACCACGCCGCTGACCTTCTCGATCATGATGCTCAGCAACCCGAACTACCCGTACAACGCGAAATGGCCGTTCTTCACAGACCTGAAGCAGATGACCAACGTCAGCCTCAACGCGACGGTGATCCCGGGCGCCGACTACAACACCAAGCGCAGCGCAATCATCAACGCGGGCAACGCGCCGATGATCATCCCCAAGACCTACCCGGGGGAGGAGAACGAATACGTCGCCGGCGGGGCGATCCTTCCGGTCAGCGATTACGTCCACCTGATGCCCAACTTCCAGGCCACGGTCGCCAAGTGGAACCTGCAGGGCAACCTCGACCAGCTCAAGCAGTCGGACGGCAAGTACTACCTGCTCCCCGGGCTGCACGAGAACGTCTGGCTGGACTACACGCTGGCCGTGCGCACCGACATCATGAGCAAGCTCGGCATCTCCGCGCCCCAGACATGGGACGACGTCCACACGATGCTGACGAAAATGAAGCAGGCGAACCCCAGCGTGTTTCCGTTCTCGGACCGGTGGAACCAGCCCACCCCGGGCGGCAGCCTGCTCAACATCCTCTCGATGTCCTACGGCACGGCCGCCGGCTGGGGATTCCAGTCCCCGAACCAGGGAGCGTACTGGGACGCGGCCAGCAAGACGTGGGTGGCTACCGGCGCGATGCCCCAGTTCCAGCAGGTGGTCCAGTACCTCAACACGCTGCACAGCGAGGGCCTGATCGACCCGGAAAGCTTCACCCAGTCCGACGACGCCGCGATCCAGAAGTTCGTGACCGGCAAGTCGTTGGTCATCAGCACGAACGCGCAGTCGCTGGTCAACGACTACCGGTCGGCCCTGAAGATTCCCGGCGCGACCGTGGCGAAGATCCCGATGCCGATCGGCCCGCTTGGCGCGGTCATCGCCGAGAACGGTGCCAGCAGGCTAGAGAACGGCGTCATGATCTCGTCCAAGGCGCTCAACAGCCCCAACTTCACCGCGCTGATGCAGTTCGTCGACTGGCTGTGGTATTCCGACGCGGGCAAGATGTTCGCGAAGTGGGGCGTCCAGGGCACCACCTACACCGGCAGCATCGCGGACAACACGTTCAAGCTCAACCCGAATATCAAGTGGGCCGGCATCAACCCCACTGCCCCGAAGAGCCTGCAGGTGGATTACGGGTTCTTCAACGGAGTGTTCGCCTACGGCGGCTCCACGGCGTTCCTCAACAGCCAGTTCACCCCCGAGGAACTGGCGTGGCAGAACACCATGAACCAGCGCCAGCTCCAGCCGCTCGCGCCACCCGCGCCGCTGTCCAGCCAGGACCAGCAGTCGGTGACGCTGTGGGGGACGACGCTGATGGACTACGTCCAGCAGCAGGAGCTTCAGTTCATTCAGGGCAGCCGTCCGATGTCGCAGTGGAGCGCCTACGTCAGCGAGCTCAACGGGAAGAACCAGGCTCAACTCGTCAGCACGATTAACAGCGCAACCACGAGCTTCAATAAGAAGTTCGGCTGACATGACCCGAGAGACGGCAACGGGCCAGTTCGGCGTTGGACCGCTGGCCCGTGCCGCCGCCCTCGTCTACACCCTGCTGGCAGTGGAGTTCCTGCTGCTGCTGACCGCGGCGCCCGGGCTCGTGGCACTGCTGCTGCTCCGCCGCGACGCCAGCAACCTGCCGCTGGCGGCGGCCTGCCTGGCGCCGGCCGGCCCGGCGCTGTCGGCCGCGTTGTTCGCGCTGCACGGCCGCCACCTCGACCTGGCCGACCTGCACCCGGCGGCCGCGTTCTGGCGGGGATACCGGCTCAACGCCTGGAGCGCGCTGCGTGTCTTCCTGCCCTGGCTGGCGCTGCTCGCGATCGTGTCGATGACGCTGGCGCAGCGCGGCGCGGCCGGGATCCCCGGCTGGTGGCGGGTGCTGCTCGTGGTCATCGCCGCGATCGCGACGCTGTGGCTGACCAACGCGATGGTCATCACCTCTCTATTCACCTTCCGCACCGTCGATGTCGCTCGCCTGGCCGCCTTCTTCATCGGCCGCACGCCCAAGGTGGCTCTTGGCAACGTGAGCCTGCTAATCCTCGCCATCGCCGTCACGGTTCTCACGAACGAGGCGGTGCCGATCCTGCTAGCTTCGGTGCTAGGCCTGGTACTGCTGGGCAATTGCCGCGCGATGATCGAGCAAGTCCGGGAGGAATTCACGGCGTGACCGAGCGGATGGACGCCTTCCGCCGCCGGATCGGCGGGATCGCCTACGGCGGTGACTACAACCCCGAGCAGTGGGATCGCGGTGTGTGGGACGACGATGTCCAGCTGATGCGAGACGCCGGAGTGAACCTGGTGACCGTCGGCGTGTTCGCGTGGGCGTCACTAGAGCCTGAGCCGGGCAAGCTGACGTTCGGCTGGCTCGATGAGGTCATGGACCTGCTGCACGCGAACGGGATCAGTGTGGACCTCGCCACGCCAACGGCCGCCCCGCCCCCCTGGCTGGCGTACGAGCACCCCGAGACGCTCCCGGTCACCGACGAGGGATACGTCTTCGGCTTCGGCAGCCGGCTCCATTTCGACCCGACGTCGCCGCTCTACCGCCAGCACGCCGCCGGGATCACCCGCGCCCTCGCGGAGCGGTACTCCAGGCATCCGGCGCTTGCCATGTGGCACATCGGCAACGAATTCGGCCCAGTCGCGTACACACCGAGCAGCGCGGACGCGTTCCGGGCCTGGCTGCGGAGCAAGTACGGCGACTTGGACACCCTGAACGACGCCTGGTACACGCGGTTCTGGAGCCAGCGGTACACGTCCTGGGATCAGGTCTGCCCGCCCGAGATGCCGAGGTCGTGGTCCAACCCCATGCGCAGGCTGGACTTCACGCGGTTCAGCTCGGACGCCCTGCTCGAGTGCTTCGTCGCCGAACGCGACATAGTCCGCGGCTACCGGGACGACCTCCCCGTCGTCACGAACTTCATGCAGTTTTACCGGCGGGCCGACTATTGGCGCTGGGCGCGTGAAGAGGACGCCGTCGCGCTCGACATCTACCCCAATCCCGGTCAGCCGGACTCCCGCGTCGCGGCGGCGCTGAACTTCGACCTGATGCGCTCGCTGCGCGCGGAGCCGTGGCTGCTCATGGAGCAGGCCGCGAGCGCCGTCTCGCAGTGGCAGGTGAATAACCCGAAGCGAACTGGGCAGATGCGGCTTGGTTCCTACCAGGCCATCGCACACGGAGCCGATAGCGCGCTGTTCTTCCAATGGCGGGCGAGCCGCGGCGGACACGAGCGGTTCCATTCCGCGATGCTGCCTCATTCGGGCACGAATTCGCGTACGTGGAAGGAGGTCGTCACGCTAGGCAATGAGTTGCCACGGATCGCTGACGTGGCCGGATCCGGCTCGCGGGCCGAGATCGCGCTGTTCTTCGATTGGGACGCATGGTGGGGTCTGACGCAGACCCACGGCCTGCCGCGCAACGACTTCGACTACCCAACGCTCGTCCTGGAGCACTACCGGCCGCTGCTGTACGCGCACCACGCGGTCGACTTGGTGTGCTCCCAATCCGACCTCAGCGGCTACCGCCTCGTGATAGTGCCGAACGCCTACCTTGTCGGCGATGAGTTCACCCGCGCGCTGGAAGAATTCGCGACCCGCGGCGGCACCCTGGTGTGCTCGTTCTTCTCCGGTGTCGTGGACGAGAACAACCAGGTACGACAGCCCGCCTATCCAGGCGCGTTCCGCAATCTCATCGGCGCGTACATCGACGAGTACTGGCCGGCCAGGCAGGCGGAGGAATTCGCGATCGCCTTCGCCGACGGCACGACGTGCACCGCGGACTGGTGGCAGGAGAGCATCCAGCCCGAGACCGCCGACGTCACCGCGCGGTTCGCCTCCGGGGATCTCGCCGGGCGGCCGGCGGTCCTGTCCAACGAACTCGGGGCGGGCCGCGTGATCTACATCGGGACGCGGCTCGACCGGCCGGGCCTGGCCGCCACGCTGGAAGCCGCGGCGGCCGGGGCGGGAGTGGAGGCGGTGATCGCCGAGGCACCCGAGTTCGTCGAGGCGACCCGTCGGTCGAACGACACGACCAGGTACCTGTTCGTGCTGAACCATTCCGCCACCGAGCAAGCGGTCGTTCCGGTTGGGCCTGGCGGAACCGACCTGATCACCGGGACAAGGGCGGGCGGGACGGTGACGCTGCCGCCGCTCGGAGTGGCGGTGCTCGCCTGGCCCGAGCGCGCCTAGAAGACGGAGTTCCTCGCGCGGCGCTTCTCGTCTTCGTGGATCCGGTCGATGCATACGGCGATGGAGATTACGAGCGCGTCGTTTTCGCCTGGCTCTACCTCGACCCCGTAGGTGTCCCTCATCCGGAACCACTGCCGGGAGATGCGCCCGACGACCCGGCCGTCGCCGTCGGTCAACTGCCAGTCCTTGTCCCGGAAGTTGCCGTTCGCCTCGAGCCGGCCACCGTCGGCCAGGTCGATCTCGTAACGGTGCTTCAGTGGCGAGAAGAACGCCGGCCGCACGGTGGCGATGACCCCGCCGCTGTCTTCGATGTCCATCGTGTCGCGCATGGCGAACAGCTTCTTGCGGATGCGGGCGAGCAGGTTGCCCGAGGAGTCGCGGAGCTCGAATGTCTCCCGCAGGCTGAGCGCCTTGCCATCGACGAAGAAGACCCGGTTCCCGTTCTCGTCTTCGATCCAGAAGTCAGTGGTAAAGGAGAAGAGCCGTTCCTGAACCAGATATCTCATGACAAAAGGCTATCCGCCCGGTTTACGCGGCACGAGGCGCCGCCCCGGGCATGCCGACCCTTTGGGGTTGTGGCCCCCGCCCCCGCTCTTTCCAGGGTTGTGGCTCCCTGCCCCAGGCATACCGCCCCGGTGCGGCCTGAAGTCTGTGAGCACTGTGGCCCATCGAGCTCATCTATCGAGCGTCGTGGGCCACAGCGCTCGAACGTGCGGGCCCCTTCGTGAAACTCCCGGGATTCGAGTGGCCTGAGTTGCCGTCGCCAGTCATCAGCCATGAGGGCA
>Ga0126381_100001370_pt1 | contig 26249 bp, 21 predicted proteins | sample PanSoiMetPlot_28_FD_96465 | JGI IMG/M metagenome (GOLD analysis project Ga0126381, IMG submission 96465) | Tropical forest soil microbial communities from Panama - MetaG Plot_28 | ecosystem: Environmental > Terrestrial > Soil > Tropical forest > Bulk soil | place: Panama | collected 2016-02-17
TCCAATGGCGCTCTCAAAGGCCGCATTCCAAGTTATCGTTAGATACATCACGGAATGGAGAGCTCTGGCAGGTATGGTCTGATAAGGGTGCGCCGCAATACCGGCAAGCGCCTTAACTGCGGCCAATCGAACTTTCTGCTCCTGCTGCTCCCCTCGGCCGCCGGGCGTAATAACCTGGGATTGACGAAATGAGTGCCTTAGGTTCTGAACTAAGCTGTCACCGGATCTGCAGGTTCTCCGAAACCGGCCGTTCCAAGTTTCAGTCTGGCGCGATGCCCTCCAGCTTCCATCAGCCTGCCTGTGTCTCTCGCAAATCCGCCAGAGTGCACAGCCGGACGGTAAAGAGGATCAATGTCGTGAGGTCGTCGCGTTAGCAACCGTCAACTTGGCGGACGATAGAAGTGGCTCCGTCCCTCGACGTTGCCGGACGGTTTACGGGTAAAGGGGAGCCGACCAGGGTTTCCGACTCCGTCACAATCATGACGCTACTCAGAACCCAAGACCGCCGGACACTTCAAACGGACCCCAAAAGCAGTTCCGTGCCCTCTCACGCGGCTCGACCGTATCGATGATGCAACCGCCCGCCTTGGGCGCCGCTACCACACGCCCCGGCTCCGGCGGCTGCACGGACCGGCTCTCCGGCCTGTCCTTGGGCAGCGACAGATGAGTTCGTGCGCAAATGATAATACTCGGGAATAGTTGCAGATGCCGATACCATGACGCCCTCATTCAAGACGATCACATGGTCAAGACGTCCGCGGCGAATCGTGCCGATCACCCGCCCGATGTACGCACGCTGCTGTGGCGCTCCTGGCGCTCCCAGCACTTCCTCTATCTCCAATCCTCCACTTGCTTGGTGAAGCCAGTACCAAAGATTTGGTCAGGGTCTCGCCGCAAGAAACACGGCGCACTTTCCCACGGAAATGCCTCCCGTAATTGCTGCGCGGCCCATTCCGCAGCCGGATGAGCCGTCACGCCGAAATGCAGAATCCCGTTCGTGAGCCAGGGCCAGGAATCCGTACAGCACCCGAAAAGTCCAACGGTTGGCATCGTGAAGAGGTCCACCGATACCGTCTTCTGCAATTCATGTGTTCCCAGATCTGAGCATCAAGCCGCCAAAGCCGCTGGTGATCCCAACATCGACCGGCGGCGCAAGCGCGCGGCCTAGCGGTTTCTGGCGCCGTCTCGACCAGCTAAACAGCGTTGTGCAAATTTTGGTGTGCCCGCCGATATCGTGCTAGCGCTGCCGCAGCCGATCCGGCTGCGGCTCCGCGCGCCGAAAAAAAATAACACCTGCTTTCGGCCCGTCTGCATCGGGGGGAAGCAAGTAGTCTCAATACAAAGCGAAGACCCGCCGGCGGCGCAGGAGGCTCGCCTTGCGCCGCCGCAGCCTCTCTCTCCACTACCGGCCCGCCTTCTCCGTCGCGTCCTGCGGCCTCCCTGCGGGACAGCGGCCATTCTGGCGAGAGGGCGACGTAGTTAATGGGATGGCCCGCCGCACGACCTCGGCTGAGGCCATAGGGCGTATAGGGCGGAGGAAGGAGAACTCTCATGGAAATCTACGCGATAGGGATAGATTTTGGGAAAAACGCTGTTTCATTTGGTAGGTGTCGATGCAAGCGGAGCGGTTGTGGCGCGTAGGACGCTTAAAAGCGGCTATATCGATCGAGAGGCGATTGCGGAAGCCGGGGAGCGCCCGAGCATGCGTTGCGTGCCGATCAAAAGCGAGGAGCAATTGGAGCTGCAGGCGGTGCACCGCGTCCGGGAACAGTGGGTCATGCGAACAACGGCAGTCGTGAATCAAATGCGAAAACTCCTTCTGGAAAGAGGGCTGAGGGCACCAAAAGGTCGCAAGCACCTCGAGGAGGTAATTCCCGAGATTCGGGCGCATGCCGACTCGAAGTTATCGGACTTATTCCTGCTGCTGCTTCGGCAATTGAACCAGGAGCGCGAGCAGCTCAGCACACGAATTCTGATGGATCGGCCGCTGCCCGGCACGAGCTTCTAGGTGGCGCGTCTTGACGGTCTATAAAGAACTTCCCTGATCGATGACTTCCACAGTGTTGACGATCGCGGGGTCCGTCACGGGCTCGAATGTGACCACGATCTTATCCTGTGGCGTCGGCTCGATGTCACGAAAAGTCCGGGTGATGGCCCTCAAGGCCCCGCCCGCTCTCGAAAAGACATCGAAATCCCGCAGCACCAGCAGGCCGTTGAGGTAAACATTAAAGAGCCGCTGGCCGGTGCCCGGCGCGGCATTCCACACCGTGTAATAATTCTCGGCAAAACCGAGGGACACCGTATACCGCGACGGAGCAACCGGAATGGTGTAAGAGAAGTGTCCGAACCGCTCGCCCTGGAACAGGGCCGGAGCGCCGGTACCGGCTATCGGGCGGGTAAAGGTGGACAACCGCCCCCCCTGGGCCAGGTTGTCAGGCAGCCAGACATTGCCACGATCGTCGAGCGTTGGGCGGCCGGCGGCGCAGAGGCGGATGGGATGCAGCCGTCCCCGATCTCCGGGAACGATCTCGATCGCATTGACCAGCGCGTCCTGCCGATCCGCGATAAACCTCAAGTGCAGTTTGCCGTCCGGCGCGGGGGTGATGTCCTTGAATACTTTCACGTCCGCCACGTCTTCCCCGCCATCATCGCTCGAGATATAGAACTGCCGCACATGTCTGCCATCCGGCGGCGGCAGCACCTGTTGGCCGTTGGCGAAAACGCGGAACCGCCGCATCGGCTCCCCGGTCTCGCCCACGATCGGCACTCGCATCGAGGACTCCGCGAAATGCAACCGCATCTCGTAAACGCCCGGCTTCAAGGGTATGTCATAGCCGAAGTCGGTCCCTTGACGCGCGTGTTGGTAGAGTGCCGGATCGGCGGTACGGGCCAGGCGGCCGTACCGAACCTCGATGGCGGCCCCGCTCGCGAAGTACGCGTCTCCCGCCCAAAGATGGCTCGATTGATCCATGTACTTGCCGTCGGGAAATCCCGCCATGAGCCTCACCTCGGACTGCCCGGCTTGAGGCAGTATGGCGGGGGGAGCACTCGCGGCTGTCTTGCGCCGGGCGGCGGAAGCCAGCCAGACCGCCGATACCAGCAGGACCGCAGCCGTCAGGCCGAGCCAAACCCATCTCCGGGGCAGCGCCGTAACGCCCTTAGGGGGCACCGGCTTCTCGGCAGCCGGTCCGCCGGCATTCCGAAACCGCGGGGCATAGGTTCCGGGCGGCACCACGATCTGTATCGGCTGGGATGCACCCTCGCCCGTGTAGAACTGCTGCAGGCGCCTGCGAAGCCGGTGCACTTCCACGCGCACCACGGAGTCGTTTCGCGGATCGAAATCGGTTCTGCGCCCCAGCGCCCCCACCGCGATTTCGTATTCGGTAGGTTCCGAGCCCGGGCCTGTGAAATACTTCTGGCAGAGAAACGAGAGGAGGCGCGCCGAATTTGCCGAGGACTGGAAAGCGGCCGATTCCAGCGCCGCGCGCAGAGCCTTCCGCTCCTCAACGAACTGATCCGAAGGTCCCATGACCCCTGTTAACCTGCAATGGCCACAGTGTAACACCTCGTTACAGGCGCGAAACGTGCCCACATCTATATGAAAAGAAGTTATATCGATCCGTAACGCCGAAGGCGCGCCGAATGTAGCTCGAAGTAACTCGGCGGCCGCGGCCGGCGGCATTACAATCGGTCACGGAAAACAGTATTCTGCCCCTGGAGGTTTCCTTTAGCCATGAAAATGAATCGGCGCCAGGTAATCCGCAACGTCGCATGGTCAGGTTTGGCGGCACAGGCCGCAACCGGCCAGGCAGCGGCCGCACCCAACGATCGCATTGGCGTGGCCCTCATCGGCTGCGGCAACATGGGCCGCATGGATGTGCAGGATTTCCAGAAGAGTCCCGAGGTCGAGGTCGTGGCCATATGCGACGTCGATCAGGACCGGCAGAAGGCCCTGGCGAATCTGGCGGCCCCCAAGGCGACGCTGTATCACGATTACCGGCGCGTGCTAGATGACCGCAATGTCAACGTGGTGATCGTGGCGACGCCCGATCATTGGCATCCGCTGATCGCGGTGGATGCGTGCAATGCCGGCAAGGATGTTTACGTGGAGAAACCGGTATCGAATCGTGTCCGGGAAGGGCGGCTGATGGTGGAGGCCGCGCGGCGCAACCAGCGGGTGGTGCAGGTCGGATTGCAGCAGCGGTCTGGGACCCATTTCCAGCGGGCCGCGAAGATCGTCCAGAGCGGCGATCTCGGCGACATTCACTATGTGCAGTGCTGGATCCACGAACGCCAGGGAAAAGGCATGGCGGCTCCCGATTCCGCTCCGCCTGCCAACATGGATTGGGACTTTTGGCTGGGGCCGGCGCAAGCCGTTTCCTTCAACAAGGCATACCATCCGGGCGGCTGGCGCAACTTCTATAATTTCGGCGGCGGCCGCATTACGGATTGGGGCGTTCACTTGATAGACACCGTGCATTTTGCCATGGGGAAGGACCAGCCGCTCAGCGTGTCGGCGAACGGCGCCAAATTCTATGTCCAGGATCGCCGCGACACGCCCGACACCCAGGAGGTGATTTGGGAATATCCCGGGTTCCTGGTGCACTACACGCACCTGATGCACAATTCGTACGGCAACAACGGCAACCTGGGAAACAAGCCGTTCGGCAGTTACGGCATTCAATTTCACGGCACGCGCGGCACGCTGTTCATTGACCGCAATGGATACGAGGTTTCGCCGCAGATGCAGCAGCACATGGAACCGGGCGGCGTCTCCTCGCGTTCGGCATTCGACGACCTGGCCGGGATCAGCGTTTACTATACGCTCGATGGCGTTTCCGGGCGAGGCACCACGTCGGAGCAGCACCTGCCGCATGTCCGGAATTTCCTCGATTGCGTGAAGACCCGCCAGAAGCCAATCAGCGACATCGAAGTGGGCCACCGCAGCACGGCAGCCTGCCATCTGGGCAACGTGGCGTACCGGGTGGGCCGCAAGCTCAAGTGGGACTCGCAAACCGAGCAGGTGGTTGGCGACGAGGAAGCAAATCGTATGCTGACACGCTCCTACCGCGGTCCATGGAGGCTGGCGGGGCTCGAGGGGTAACCGACTCGGTTTCAGAAGGAGATGAGATCATGCGACACGTAGAATCGCGATCTTCACAGCAGATGTGCGCCCGTTGGACGCTTCCGGCCATGCTGGTGGCGGGACTGCTTCCCCTCCAGGCGCCTCTCCACGCACAGGTATCCACCACCAGCATGATCAACGGGACCGTGACGGACCCGTCGGGATCGGCCGTCGCTGGCGCCAAGGTGACGATCACCAACTCGGCCTCCGAAGCGAAGTGGGAAACCATCTCCAACAGCGTCGGCAGTTTCTCCCAGCCCGGTTTGGGCACCGGGCAGTATGAAGTCTCGATCACCAGCCCGGGATTCAAAACCTTCCGCGAAGTTGGAATCGCCCTCGAATCCGCCGGTGTTTACACCGTAACAGCCGTCATGAACGTTGGCGACACGAGCGCTGCAGTGACCGTATCGGCGAGCGCTACCGCGGTGCAGACGAGCAGCCCCGAAATCTCCAGCACGGTTTCGGCGGAGGAAACGGAAGCCCTTCCGCTGAACGGGCGAAACTACGAAGGCTTGGGATCGCTCATGCCGGGCGTGTACAACAACTCGCCGGTGGCGGGCTTGGGCACCGGAGGTTTCAATACCACCAACGCTCTCAGCGTCAACGGACAAGGTTTGGGCGGGTCCCTCTACCTGCTCGATGGAGTCTGGAATACCTCCAGCGAGAACCACAACCAGACCAACATCATGCCCAACCCCGATTCCATCGCCGAAGTGAAGGTCCTGCAGAACAATTACGACGCCAAGTACACAATCATGGGCGGGGGAGTGATTATGGTGCTGACCAAGAGCGGCACCGACGATTTTCATGGCGGTTTGTGGGAGTTTTTCCGCAACACCGACCTCGACGACCGCAACTACTTCAGCCCCACCGTCCCGCCGGAGCATCAGAACATCTTCGGATGGCAGTTGGGCGGGCCGGTTTTCGTCCCCCATCTCTATCGACGGGATAACCACAAGACCTTCTTCTATTACAACCAGCAGATCGTCAGACTGGAATCGCAGTCGGTGATTACCGGAGCGGCGCCGACAACTGCGATGCGGCAAGGTATTTTCCCAAGTACGATCAAGGATCCCCTGGGAGGCAACTTTCCCAACAACACGATCCCCGTTTCCCGCATCGTCCCCGGTGCCCAGGCGATCCTCAACGCGGTGGATCCGCTGCCCAACGATATCGTCCCGGGAGTTTTCAATAACTACGTAAACCTGAACCCCGCCGTGACCCAGCAGAACGATCTCGAAATGAAAGTGGATCACAACCTCAATTCCAAGTTTCGACTCTCCGGCGAGCTCATCTACGAGAGGCAGCTCGCGCACGATCCCGATGCCGGCCGCATGGGATCCCCCTTCGCTCTGAACTGGGATGCCTACGACACACGGAACCACATGGCCAACGTCCAGCTTACGGAGATCGTCTCTCCGGCCATGACGAATCAGATCACCGCCGCGACCATGAAATTCGACGAGGACCACGACTTCGCGGGCATCCACTTACTCTCACAGGTTCCGGGCTACAGCGAGACTCTGCCGTTCAGCGGGGGATGGCTGCAGAACTACATTCCGCTGATCACGCTCTCGGGTGGATATTCGGAATTCGGCGCCAGCTCCTGCTGTGTCGTTCCGCACGACAAATTGCTGGTGAACTCCCTGACCGATGACTGGAGCTGGTTGAAGGGCAGCCATCTGTTGAGCGCCGGCGTCGCCATCCTCAAAGGAACGGAGCGCGGAAACTTCGGCGGTTCCGGCCTGCTCAACGGGCAGTTTGGCTTCAGTGGCAATTTTACCGGCAATTCGGTGGCGGATCTGTTGCTGGGCGATGCGACCTCGTTCAGCCAAAGCAACAACGATTACCGCAAGTTCATGACCTACACCATTGCCTCGCCCTACATCGAAGACCACTGGAAGGCCACCCGGCGCCTCACCATTTCAGCCGGACTGCGCTTCCTGTTTACGCCGTGGTCGAATGCGCAGCCGGGCTATACGGCGGCGTTCGATCCGGCGCATTTCAATCCCGCCAATGCGCCCACGGTGGCGGCCAACGGCCAGATTACCGCGACACCCAATTCCAATCCGGCGAACGGCATCATCATCAATGGAGAAAACGGTGTTCCGCTCAACCTCACGAGCGCGCACCAGTATCACTGGGCGCCCGTCCTCGGATTCGCCCTCGACGTTTTCGGCAACGGACGGTCGGCCCTGCGCGGCGGGTATGGCATCACCTATGCGCAACAGCCGGAAGACGGATGTTCGCAGGGCTGCATCAATTATCCCCTCACGACCTCTCTCAACCTGGTGAATCCGAATTTCCCTAATCCCACCGGCGGCTCCCCGGCTCCGGCTACGGCTCCCTCCATCAGCGGCACCGACCTGCATAATGAGCAGGCGGGCCAGGTGCAATCCTACAGTTTGAGCTGGCAGCAGCAGATCGGATCGCAGTGGTTCGTGATGATCGCCGGTGCCGGAAATCTCGATCGCCACCTTCCAGGGGGGCCCATTGCCGGCAATCTCAATATCAATCAGCCCCTCCCCGTTCCCGGATATGATTTCAACCCGCTGCTGAATCCGGGCAATTACTCCAATGCTTACTTTGCGCCATACCAGGGATACAACACGATCAGCTACTACACTTCCTGGGGAAGGTCGAGCTGGAACGCGCTGTTGCTGTCGGTGAAGCACCCCATCGGCAACAATCTCTACGTCACGGTTGCCTACACCTACTCGCACAACCTGACCAACATGGGCAGCGTGCAGGATCAGCGCAATCCCAATTCATCTTATGGCGATTCGAGTTTGAATACACCTCAGATACTCACCTGGAGCGTGATCTACACCGAGCCGTGGCAGAAGAACTCAACCGGATGGAAGCGCCAGTTGCTGAGCGGTTGGAAGCTATCGGACATGACCACGATTCAAAGCGGATCGTCGCTCACCTTCGGACTGAGCACGGCCCACAACGGACTGGCAACTCGTCCCAACGCCGTCGCCCCGCTGGTCTACACTCACAAATTGCTCGCGTGGTTCGATACGTCGAGCTTTGCCCAGCCGGCCGCGGGTTTCTTTGGCAACGCCGGGATGGGGACGGTCCTGTCTCCCGGACTGTCGAATTTCAACGCGTCCCTCTATAAGGACTTTCGGTTGCACGAGCGGCTCACCCTGCAATTTCGCAGTGAGTTTTTCAATGTGTTCAATCATCCGAATTTTGGTTCGCCCAACACCAGCCTGGGTGCCGGAAGCTTCGCCCAGATCACTAGCATGAAGAATCCACGCATCGGCGAACTGGTATTGAAGTTAAGGTTTTGAGGTTTCCCCAGACCAGGGCGCAACCCCGGTGCCCATTCTCCACCTGGGTTCTTGGAATTTATGCAACGTTTAGGCGCTGTGCCGTCTCCTCGCGTTTGAGCGTTTTCGAAATCGGCGTAAACCGTCGCTTGGTGTGCATAGTGCATTCCCGGTCGGACAGTAAAGCCGGCCTGGCATCGCTGGAACGCGACAGTCCCTCGATTTAACCCGAATTCCCGCCAGTGCGATCGTTGGTTATTTAAACACGGTCCGAGGGCACCGCAGGTCGCTCGACAATTTGCTCGGTGGCCCTGTCCCAATAAAGCTTCTTCCCTTCCCGTTCGGCACGTGCGGCCATGATCACGGCGACGGAATGAGCGAATCCGTGTTCCACACTGGCGTTGGGCTGTTTGCTGCTCCGCAGGCATTCGAACCAGTTCTTCATGTGGCACGGGTTGGCGTCCGAACTGAATGGCAGGGGGCCGTATGTCTTTTCGACGGCTTCGGACAAAAGACGTTGCGACCATGGCAGGGAGTGCCGGTCCGCGCCGAGAGTCACCAGCCTCTGTGAACGGTGAACAAAAGGATTCGCCTCGTGGGTTCCTTTTTCTTCGACGACCTTCCAGCGCTGACTGCCTTCTCCACCGACATTCACCAGCGTTGCCTTCTTTCCCATAATTCGTGTGAAGCTGTCGGAATCATTACCGAAACTGGTGGAGTAGCTGACTATGAACCCTTCCGGGTATTCGAGAAGAGCATGAAAGGTGTCGGGGTTTTCGCGACCGTCTTGCCAAGCGAATACCCCTCCCATGGCCACCACCGAAGTGGGGAACTGGTGATCCAACAGGTAATGGACCAGGTCGATGCCATGACTCATCCATTGGTCGGGGATTCCACTGGAAAAATCGCGCTAAAGCCGGAATTCGAAGTAGGCTCGCGGGTCGAACGGTCTGTAAGGCTTGGTCATAAGCCATCGCCTCCAGTCCGTGTCCTCTTCCCGGATCTGCCCGACTTCCGGTCTTCCTCGCCACCGCGCGCCGTGGTAGTTCCAAACCATCTCAACCTTGCTGACCATTCCGAGGGTGCCTTTGGCGATCACGTTTCTGGCGGCGATCTGGTAAGGCTCGCTGCGATGCTGGGTCCCGACCTGCACGATCAGATTACGCGCGCGCACGGCATCGCGCGCCGCCCTGGCTTCCTCTAATACGTTCCCCATCGGCTTTTCACAGTAGGCGTTCTTGCCGGCCTCGGCAGCGAGCCTGAGCATCGGCGCGTGTTGGAAGTCGGCGGTGGAGATGATGACCGCGTCAACATCGTTCAACTTCAGGAGGTCTTCGAAATACGTAAACGATCGCGGCTTTCGCTCGTAGGTGTGGGCCACGGCCTCCATTGCCCGCTCGCGATTCACTCTCCAGAGGTCACACACAGCCGTCATCTCGACGTTATGACTCCGCCTCAGGCCAGCAATGACCGAAGCGAGCTCTCGTCCGCGATTGCCGACCCCGACATGTCCCAGGGAAATGCGGTCGTTCGCACCGATGATCCGGCCATACGAAAGCGCACTAGTTCCGATCGCGGTCGCCGTAGAAACGAGAAAGGATCGCCTGGCGACCCCCTCTTTGCTATCGGTATCCATCTTGGTAATCCCGGCTTCGTTCAAATCTATGTGCAGTCCAATTCGCGAGAGGTAGGGCGAGCTGCGAATCCCAGAAGTCACCTCCCGGTTTAAGATCCTTCTATCAAAACAGCGAAGAGGCCGCAATCGTTCGTGAACCGCCGCAATCGCGGGAGCAGATTTATCGGGAGTGCGGCGTGGCTGGAATGGCAAGACGCACGTGCTTTAACAGGCGCAAAGCCGTCTGCACTCCCCCAATGCGCTGGATGCCGGGAACGAAAAAGCGATTGCGAAAATCCTCGTCCGAGCCGCTGAATCCATTAAGGTCCACGAGCAGGTCCAGGTCGATTGGGCAGGACGCCGCGGCGAACAAACATGCCACTCCGGCCTCTCCCAGACAAGCTAATTCAACGGGTCCACCCTGCTGCTGTCTGAGAAAGGCGAGGGCGGTTACAATATCCTCGGCCCGGTAGGCGTCCTCGGTTTGGTTGTACGAAAGATAGTACCGGCGAGCGCGGTAGTTCTGGAGCTGTTCCGGACTGCTGCGAAACGGATCGATAGCCAGTAGCGGCCGACCGGCGCGCTGGACCTGATCCGCCAGCGGCTCCCGCAGCGCGGCCGCCGCTCCGTCGGCGTGGACCAGCAACACCGGCTCGCCACTACCCGGAATCCATTGGCCTTCAACGCGATCCCCTTTCCCGCCGCTGACCAGCAGGCGGCGGCCGTTTAAGGCGCTCGTAATCTGATTCGGCCACTCGGCTCCGAGCGCATCTTGCATCAGCTGCCTGAGTTCTCCGAGATCGGCCTGCTCCGTCTGAAAGCGCGCCGCCGCTTTCCATGCCTCGAACAGTTGCGGAAATGTCGGCGCTCCCTTCGGCGGCGACCCATCGGGAAACGCCAGCATATCGGCATCGGGCAGCGGTTCAAAGGGCTGATCGACCAGTTCGCCGGGCGATAAGTTCATTCGCATCCGTTTGGCGAAAAAACGGTATACGGCTTCGCGGCTCTGACGATTGTAATTGTGCTCGGCGTTGATGTGCGCATTCTCGACCTCTCCTCGGGCTCCGTAAAGTCCGTAGATACGCTGGATCCACGGAAACTCTTCTGCCGGCGTATGCCGGGTCCAGTCGCGGGTGGAAGAGACCACCAGCATGGGCCGAGGCGCCATCATGGCCGCGATTTCCACGTTCGAAGCGCCTAACCGCAGGTTCGGTGCTTCCTCGCAGGGATCGCCGCCCTGCATATAAGCCGATACCATGTTCACGGGTGCGGCAACTCGGACACGGTCGTCGATGGCGGCTAGTAGGAACGCTTGCGTCGCTCCGCCGGACCCGCCAGTCGCTGCGATGCGCCGCGAATCCACCTCGGGGAGTGACTGCAGATAATCGAGCGCACGGATCGAATTCCATAACTGGATCCCCAGGGTGTTCCAGCACCACAAATCTTCGGAGGGTCCGCCAAACGAGTGGGGTATTTGCTGGGTATCGTTATACCCGACCATATCGTATGCCAGAGCCATGTAGCCTTGAAGGGCGAGATTCACGCCCAGAGCTGGCACCGAATACGCGGGTTGATCTTCCAACCGCCCGCGCTTCCAGTGGCCGTGAGGCAGCAATACGGCCGGAATGAGACGGTTCTTTCGCGTTGGCCTGTAGAGATTAGCGCCCAGGAAATAGCCCGGCGAGGTCTCGAGCAGCAACACCTCTATGGAATAGTTGTGTCGTTCGATGTGGCGCACGACTCTCACATTGAGCGGCGTTTTTGCGGGCATCAGTGAGAGTCCAGCCGCGAACAGAATCTGCCGGCGGAGCCGCGCTTTACGGCTTTCCCACTCGTCGCGCGAGGCGTATGGGCGAAGCTCGAAATGTGTGTGGAAGTCCCGGCTTTCGGCATTGCGGACATCCACTTCGGGAATCGCGGCATGAGGGCGGTTGGATGGCTTGTCGCCATTCGGTACCTGAGCAACCGCAACGCCAACAAACGCGCAGATCAACGATAGAAAGACTGGAAATCCGGACACCCCGCGGCCCCCGCGTAGCTCTAGTCTGACACAACCTCACTCTGCGATGGGCCTATGCCTCTGTTGAGCCCACCGGATCCCTCCTGCGCTACTACATAAATTTCGCTAATGGCGGACCGTTTCCGGAAACGGCAGGGGCGGCGGTCACGCGCCGACCCCTGCCACACCATGGTGCGTACGGGTCCGTACACTGCGATTCGAGCCGGTTACGTCCCTGAACGCCGCCATCTGCCGCGATCAAGTATGGTGCTGGAGTCCACATCAGCACGAAGGACCCCATTACCAAACGGAATGCTGGAGCGAACGCTCGTGTCCTTGAGCACTTGTGCCGATCTGTTTCCGCGCGGTTGTCCCCTGACTCTAGAGCTTCGATCAAATCCGTCCCTTCCGATGCTTGAAAGACTTCGCACGAAGACGGCGGCTGCGGACGGCAAGGCTGTTGCTTGGTTCACAGACCAACAAGGGGCGGTCGTGGTAGGGGTAGAGGAAACACACTGAAGTACTGACGCATAAGCACACGGTGCGTAAGGATAACGGCCGCCGGCGAGGGGAGTGGGACCTCTTCAATGGTGGCCTTTTTGTTGGGCCGACACTAATCTCCCCCCAATCACCGCGTAACGACTGGCGGAACCACACCCCGGAAGGGATAGAATTGGCTCATGCACATGCTTTCACGTCTTGAGAACTTGATGCAGGAACATGTGTCCGTGCAGATGAGCGATGGAAATGGACAAGCCAGGGGGACTGTCATTGATGTCTACGCGACCTCTGACATGCCGTCCGATACAATCCCCGATGCCATGCGAGCTGCGGTTGATCGAAGTCACTTTACCGTCCAACTGGAAGATGGCAGGATCCTCAACAAGGTGAGCGGTCGTCGTTTACATTTCCCGAAGCTCTGATCCAGGCTGCGGCCGCGGTTACGATAGGGAACTGTTGTGCATCCAACGCCCGCGGAGGGTTGCAGGACGCGATATTTTCCTATCGGTGGCGTCCAGGGCTTCGAGCGTGACTACCGCGCCAGTTGTTTCTGCCTCCAGGTGGCCGGCGATTCGGCCCGAGCCGCCTCAACTTGACCACGCGGGATTAACCGAGCGCTCATCGGTTCGACTGAATCCATTTGAGCGGGGGCGATGGTCGTAGCCAACAACGCCTCCCCCGTGCTCGGAGAGACGGCGTTTTACAGCCGGAACACGTTTTACGGCGGATTTGGTGGGCGCGGATTTTTGGAAGGCGCTCGCGGGGAGAACCTTGTTCTCGCCGGGATACGGCCGCGTAAACCGCTGGCCTCGTATCAGTCGAGGTGGTTGACGATAACCGGATGTTCGGAGCCTGGAGCGTAGTATTGGCCGGCGAAGATCTGCTCCTGCATCTGCATCCAGCCGCGCTGAGAGCCTAATCGTACGGCTCTCTTGGCTCTCTTTCGGAACTTGACGCAACATGAATGCCGGTCCGGACGCGCGCCATGCCTGCTATCTCCAGCGTTCGGCAACCAGCAAGCCGAAGTACCGCCTCGGCCGCGCCGATGCCGGCGCGCAGGCGCAAACGCACCCAGCCTTTCACCCAACCTTTCTAATCTTGACGCTGCTGGGACTCTAATCTTGACGCTGCTGGGACCCTCAATTTCACGCCGATTTGACGGCGGTTTCATCAGAAACAACAAGGGAGTTCTACAAATGCGACGACCGTCAAACTCGGCCTTGGTGCGAACGCGTCGCCGGCACCTTGTCACCTGAACCTTATTCCGCCAGGTTTCACCGAAGTGGTATGACGAGATTCTCGATCATCTGGCCGAAACAACACGAAGCTGACCGGGGGCGAGTTCATGAATGTTCCATCAGCCGGCAAAAAGCGAGTTAAAACCCGCTTGGCCAGAGCGTTTTCGGCGGGCATTCTGTTGGTCACGGCGTGCAGAAGCCCTGCTACCGAGCCATCCATGTCACTATACGTGGCGGACGAGTTTGCACGGGTTCGGCCGAGCGATGTCCCTGGTACCAAGCGTGCCGCCCTGCTGAGCGCCGCCCGCAACGAGTATGCCCCCTTCCAGATTGTCGTTCGCGCTGGAGCCAGCGGGCTAAAACGGGTCAACGCCACAGCGGGCCCGTTGGTGCCGAAGTGGGGCCGTATCATTCCGGCGGACCGGATCACCCTCTACCGGGAACACTACATTGCCGTCAAAAAGTTGAGCCCGAAGTCCAAGGGGCCAACTGGATGGTACCCGGACGCTCTCATCCCTTTCACCGATCCGAGCACGGGGAAACCGCCGTTAGCCGCACGCTTCCCAGCCGCTCCGTTCGATATTGCACCTGATTCCAATCAGCCGCTCTGGGTGGATGTGTTGACACCTGTGGATGCAACGCCAGGGGAATACACCGGCAGCATCACCATCTCTGCCACGGGCGTCCGGCCGCAGAGAGTCCCCATCAAACTGACTGTTTGGGGTTTCACGCTGCCCGAGACTCCCTCTATGAGGACGCATTTCGGCGATGCCGAAGTGAACCCCCTGTTCCGGCCGCAGAGCACCGCTTCGGCCGGCCTGGGGGAGGCGAGGCAGCGCGCGCTCCAGACCGCGTATGCAAAACTGATGGCCGCCCACCGAATTTGCTCCCCGATTCCTCCATTTCTGATGCCAAGCGTCAACGCCGACGGTAGCATTGACCCGGGACCGACGGACACGGCACTGCAAGAATGGATCAATCGCTTTCACGTCACGGCGTTTCCGATCCTGTTTCTGGGTACTGATGGCGCAGGTTGGCAGGGCGACCTATTGGGCGCAGATCGCGAGCGAAATTCCCGGTATCTCCGCTCGATGTACAGCTACCTGCGGGCTCACCACTGGGACAAAATGGCCTACATCTATGTGGCGGACGAGCCCAATTCGCGGGAGGCGTGCAACAACGTTCGCGCTCGCTCCAGGTTGGTGCGCGAGGTGGTGCCGGGGCTGAAGGTGCTTTGCACAACGGGACCTCAGGTCCGTCCCCCGCCATGGGGAACCTTGGCAGGTTGGGTGGATATCTGGGTGCCTCTTTGGCCCATGTTTGAAGAGGCGGCCGTGAGAAAGCGTCTCTCCGCGGGGGAAGAGGTATGGTCCTATACGGCGCTATGCCAAGGCCGTCAGGACACGCCATTCTGGGAGTTGGACTTTCCGCTTTTGAACTACCGCATCCCCATGTGGATCAACTGGCGCTTCGGTGCCACCGGTCTGTTCTATTGGAGTACCATGAACTGGGCTTCTACCCGCGACGTCTGGACCAACCCCGTGACCTACGCGGATCAATACAACATGGAAGGCTCGCTGTTGTATCCGGGAGCGGATGCTGGTGTTGAGGGTTTCATCACGTCAATCCGACTGAAGCAAATCCGGGAAGGGCTGGAGGATTACGAATACCTCACGATTCTGGAGCAACATCAGGGGAGGATGGCGGCAGACGACGTGGTGAAAAAGATAGCCCGAAGTTGGCAAGATTGGGATACTGACGCAAGACACCTGGTAGAAGCACGGGCGAAGATTGCCGGGTTGATTCTGGCGAAGTAAGGACCTTCCGCGCCCTCAATCCGGTGCTCGCGGCCTCGGCCTCTTTGATGGAAAGACCATAACCAGCTTTGACGAGTCGGCCCGCGTGTACGCCCAGGAGCCGCACCCTGGGAGCGTGGATAGCGAAAGCCCGTGCCGTTGGAGCCGCGCACCCAAGCACTGTTAGCGTGGGGTTGACTCTTGTCGGGCGTGACCCGCTAGAAATCCTTGAATGCCGTGGTCCTTTGGTGCTTGACGTTCATCTCCTCTTTGCCAAAGCGGTATTCCACGCTGAAGGCAGGCCCATAAAACAATGTGACCGTCGACCCGCTGCTGGAAACCTCTGCCTCGGCCTTGAACCCGAGCAGCACGATCATTCGTTTTTCATATTCAAAACCGCAGCCTGCAAAAAACCGAGCTCCCTGAAAGTGTACCTTCGAATAGGAGGGTTGCGGAAACTGCGCGATGGCTTCTTCATAAATACCCAGATACGGTTTGAACGGGTTCTCGGAGAGATGGAGATTCTGGCCGAAGCGAACCCTTACGCGGGGGAGCTGCTGGACATCTCCATTGCTGGCTCGAAAGCTGAGCAACTCGAAACGAAGCTGTTCATAGAGTGAACCGCCGTTCAAGCCTTGCTTCAATGTGCCGAAGGTCGTAAAACGCCATTCCGGATGCCGGTAATAACTGGTTCCCGGAACGGTGAAGTAGTAGATATAGCTCACCGCACCCGTCACTGTGACGTTCCGGATGCCGTCGTAATGGATCCAAGGTCGGAATTGCAATCCATGTGCGTAAGCGTATGGGTTGCCGTTGTCAGAAGTGCCCTGCGTACTGAGTTGGACCTGCGGCTCGAAGCTGAATTGCTTGGGCGCAGCAATCTGCCCCCCGATATCCTGGAGAAATCCCGGCACCGTGCTCAGAGTCTGTGCCGGCAGGACTCGCATGCAGAGCAGGAGCACTGCACCGGGCACAATGAAACATCGAGAATGGGGATTCATACGCAGGATGTTCCGAGAAGGCGTTCACACGTGTCGATGCCGTCCGAATTCGGCCAGGCTTACAAACGATTGAATAGCATCAAACCCCATAAATTAAATCCCAAACCGCTGAAGGAGCATCTTTGTCTTAGGCTTCAGATTTAAGGCCTGGAGAATTGTGTTCGATACGGGCAGAGCATGTCGGAGCTGCTTTTGCGCGGCGCGGTTAACGCTTGCCGCCATCGGCGTTCCCGTTCCGACAATTTCGGCGCAAGGGTTGCAGAATGGGGTTTGTCCGGTTGACCGTGCTGATGAACCGGCCGCGGCGGTGTAGAACGTTACGGCGGTGAAGTCCGTGAACCCAAAATACGTTCTGATGACATGATTCTTAGCTGTGCCTGCTGTCCCGTTGGCAAGAAGCGATTCGTTAAAGGTAAACGGTGGAGCCAAGGATCTGGGCATCAGGAGCTTGTGCCTCGAACGAGAAGTTCTCATGAAACGGATCGTTCCCTGGGCCATCTGCGTTCTGGCTGTGATTCCACCGGGCTGTCGTCATAACATCGGCCCTCGCACGATTGTGAGAGACCGTCATCAATATGCCAGCTCTCTGTCCGACTCGTGGAAGGAGCAGAATCTGCTCAACATTGTCAAAGTGCGCTATATCGACCCTCCGGTGTTTGTGGATGTCGGGAATATCGTGACTACCTATTCACTGTCACTGGGCGCTAACGCAAACGGAGGCATAGGGACAGTCGTCGCAGGAGCCGGCGCCGGAAGTATTGGGGTTATGGGGACTTATACCAATACTCCTACAATTACCTACACGCCATTAACCGGCAATAAGTTCATCCGCGGCTTGGTAACTCCACTATCACCCGAGTCACTGTTCACCAGTATTCAGTCTGGCGCGCCGGCAGCTATGGTCATGTTTGCCGCATTGGCGTCGATTAACGGCTTTAGAAATCAGGAAGCCACGTGGAGTGGGATTGTGCCGGCCGACCCGGTCTTTGATCGCGTGCGAACGCTCGCTGGTGAGATCCAGCGTTTTGGGGCGATGCAAATCCATATCAAGAAGGAACTCAATCAGGAATCAACTGTCTTAAGCTTTCGCACTGTGGATATTCCGCCAGAAGCTCGTGCAGATATCATTGAATTTCTGCGCTTGCTGAAGCTCAATCCGGGTGCCAACGAGTTTAGGATCGTTTCCGGGTTTGTTTCAAGCAACGATACCCAAGTTGCGGTCGTTACTCGTTCGATTCTTGGTCTCATGCAAACGATGGCGGCCCAGGTGGAAATCCCGGCTGAAGATTTACAACGGTCGCTCACGTTTCCTGGCTTTGAGGGTCAACAAGTCGCGGCGAAGTTCAGCCGCTTGGTTCGTATTCATAGCGGCAAGTCGAGTCCGGCGAGCGCATTTGTGGCGGTCAAATACCACGACTCCTGGTTTTGGATCGACGATAATGACTCGATTCCAAGCGCGTATTTTCCCTGATGATGATGTTTTTTACCATGATGGATACCGAGGAGAAAGAGGGCAAGCCAGTCGTTACAATACCCGCGCGTTAGGGCGCCGGGATACGGTTGCTGCCGTTCGGACCGGAAATGCGTGCTGAGGGCCAGTAAATGCAGACTCCCTCCGTGGGCTTCTGCGCTGCATCCTATGAGAGATTGTGCGCCTCGGTTTATCATTGCGGCATCGTCTTAAAAAGCGCGCAAGCGCTTTTGTGACATGAACCCACTTGCAGCGAGCAGTATCGTATTCGCGTGTCTCGTCGTCGGCACGTTATCCGGCCTTCAGCTTCGCACCGTGCTGCCGTCGCATCATCTGAGCGAACAGTCAAAAGATACTATCAAGCTTACGGCCGGCTTGATCGGCACGATGGTAGCGTTGATTCTGGGCCTGTTGGTTGCATCAGCAAAATCTTTTTTTGACACACAATCGGCCGAACTGACGCAAATGGCTGCGCAAGTGGTGATCCTCGATCGCATTCTTGCGCACTATGGGCCTGAAACGAAGCGAGCACGCGATCTCCTCTATTCAAGCACGGGCCGCATTCTCGAACGACAATGGTCACAGTCTGCCTCGAATACATCTTCTTCGGTGGATCCGTCGTTCAATGCGGAATCCCTGGCGGAAGCGATTCTACAGTTGTCGCCACAAAACGAGATCCAACGTTCCTTGCGCCAGAATGCGATCAGCACAATGTATGATCTCGGGCAGAGGCGCTGGCTAATGTACGAGCAGACGGTCGGTGGTTTGCCTCGGCCGTTATTGATCGTCTTGGTTGTCTGGTTAACTCTTCTGTTCGTTAGTTTCGGCTTGCTTGCGACGCCGAATGCGACGGCACTCACCAGCTTGTTTCTCGCAGCGATGTCCGTGTCGGGCGCGATTTTGATGATCCTGGAGATGTACAGCCCATATCAGGGCCTGATAGAAGTGTCGCGCGAGCCGCTCCGGGTCGCTCTCCTCCATTTGGGACGTTAACTGACCTCGAGCCCTCCAGGCATGGCCTTCCGGCCTTCCTATAGAACAGTCCTCCGCCGTGCCACCTCAGCGTGACAGGGGAAATGGGTGAGGCGAGCCTCCCAAAGGAGTGCGGTTCCACCGCACCCGGAAGAAAGGGACTCGCCTCACTTGGCCGGCCAAGCCATGACGACGGAGTGGATCCGGGTCACTTAGGGGAGCTTGGCCTAGACCTCGGTTAACGGAAACCCCTCCTGTGCTGCCGGGTAGTGCAAAGAGATTTTCTCCTTTCGTGACCCGCTGCAAAGGTTGGCCGGGATCTCCGCGCGTTTTCGGAGTTCTACGATATACAGGTATCTATGACTGTAGATTGGAATTCCGGGCGGGGGTAGAGTAAACGCTTCGCTGAAAGCAGCAATGCTTAGCATTCTGCGATATCCTTTTGTTCCCTGTACTGCTTTGGTGATTGAGAAAACCGGCTTTCGAAAGCGCGCGTGAAACTCGAGTGATGCTCGTATCCAACGGAGAACGCAATTTCTTTGATGGAAAGGCTGCTGGCTCTGAGTAAGCGCGCCGCTTTCTGGAGGCGTTGATCGGCTAAATAGGCACTGACCGGCATACCCATTTCCTTCTTGAACAACCGCTGGAGCGCACCGCGGCTCAGACGCATTTCTCGCGCCAGGTCCCGCACGGAGCAAACTGAGCGTTCCGCCAGAAATACAAGAGTAGCCCGAACGCGTCTGTCCAGAGGTTTGTCCATGAGCTGGCGCCTCTGGGCCGGCCGGTATCTGGGCTGGTCCGCTGTTGTGTCCATTGCGATGTCAGGCTGTGTGGACATATATCCCCCCAATTCCAAGTGCTGATGCGAAGAGATGCCGGCATTTTCCAGACCGCCGGCGAAAACTGCCGTTAAGTGATAAAGTGCGCGATTCATCCGACAAACAACTGCAACGCCGAAAGGTACCGCTCACTGCCATTCCGATCCCGGTGACGCGCTTTGCGAGCGCAAGTTTTCTCGAGGTTCGAGAGTGAAATCGGTCTCGATCCGATCGACAATCATCTCCAGAGTGTCAGGCGAGGCTCTCGCCGTCCCCTCACCGCTTAGCAGGCCACATTTAGCCGCCCGGCACCCTGCCGTCAGCGATCGTGGGAACCAAAAGCGGAGGGAACCTGGAGTCTTTATGCGCGGAGAGGGAGTACGAATCCGGTCGGCTCGTGCCCCGGAGGGGAAGCTGCAACTGCCAGTGGATGCAATGCCGCCCACACGACGGCGTATGGCAATTCGCTCACCGATTGAGCGTCCATCACCAACGGCGGAACAACCGGGGCGGATGGAGCCATGAGTGGAGAGCAGAAGGCGCAATGGTCATCCGGCAGGTTTGTGCACCGCACACTGGCGCCGGAAGCACGATGCCAATCGAGAGCGGCAAAGGCGTCAGGGCCGGAAGAATTCATTGGCGCCGTCGGATCCCATCGGTCGAAAGCCCAATAATCAGAAAACGACACGAGAAGGACAACTACTGCGACCAGCCGAATTGTAACCTTCCCGAGCCTCATTTCCTTCTCAAGCCCGACTCAGCGGCGGTGGAACATCCAGTTTAGGTGCCGTGATCAAATCGTTAGATTATCGATCGCTAGCATTGCATCGAAAGAGCGGCGGCGCAATGCCCTGGATAGGGCAGTACCCGCCATCCGAATCGCGATTTCTCACGTATCCTAACCGAAGCCGCGTGAAGGAAGTCAATAGGCACCCCGGGCGACCCGACTGACAATCATCGACTTTCGAGCGTCCCCATCGCGAGCTTGGCCATATGATCGTAAATCCCGACGGCTGCACGGGCGCTGCGGGCTCGACGGATTAGATTAGGTGGGCCGAATGTCATCTGCTGAAAGGGGCACAAGATCGGGACGGAGAGTTCCGATGGCTGGATGGCTCATGCCGTATATCGTCGGTTTGGCGTTAGACGGCAGGTGGACCAAAGGTGCGAGCGGCTGGTCGAGAAGCGCAAAGTTCCACAAACGGGACTTATTTAAAGATTACCTTCGAATCGGCGGTGAACCTGCGATAGTTCTTGAAGGCGATCGTGTTTTTGCTGCAGGTGCCGCTGCCACGCATGCAGGCGAGGTTTTCGGCCGTAGAGGGCATCAGGTAGCTTTTCTGATCAATGCGGGCCCAGGCGAATTCGAGGGTGGATTCCGCCTTGGTGAACGGGAAATCGGCGGGCATGAAGGTGGTGCGTTCCTCGATGCGCAGTACGCGCGCAGTTTCCCGGTCCACCCAGATGGAGCCTTCAAAGGGCGGCTGGAAGCTGCGCTGGTCGGGGGCGACGATGGTCCAATGCGAATTCGCCTGCGTCACCTGAAAGTCAAAGACGACGGCGGCGCGGGAGCCGATACGGTCTTCGGCGCGGCGGTGGAATGACGCCTGGGTTTGCGGCGCCATGAGCGCTTCCAGCGTGGTGCCGAATTCGCCGGTGGACCATGATCCGGTCATCTGCGGCGGCAGCGGCGTGGGCTGGCCGTCCACGGTGATCTTGCGGTAATCTTCCTTGCCGTCTACGTAGGCCACCTCGGCGCCCACGTCGTCGATGAGTTGCCAGGAGGCGGGAACGCTACTGTTGAAATAGCGCCTGGTGGACTGGTCGGCCAGGAAATTCGGCAGGCCGGAGGTGAACCGAGAGGACGCGGCGCGGGCTTCGGCGATGAGCTGCTCGTCGGTGAGGGGAGCACCGGTGCGTGCCGGCGGGGCTTCGTTAGCGGGGGGAGGCGTGGCGGATTCACTGTTGGGAGGCTCGGTGTCGGGCGCCGGGTCGGAATCGGCGGGAGCGTTGGTCTTGGTGGTGACCGTTTTTGGTTTGCCGAGATCTTCGGGCTTGGGGGCGCGCGCAGCGGATTCGTCGAACGGCAGCTCGCCGGCTTTGCGCTCGGCGTCGGTTCCGTTGCGCAGGAGCGTGACCCGAAGCGCGGTTTCCTCGTCGTCGGGACTGACCTGCACGGAAAGCTGGTCGCCGGGATGCAAGAGGGAATCGCGAATCGGTTCGCCGGCCTTGTTGTGAAACTGCGTCTTCACCAGCAGGCGGAAGCGCAAAATGGTTTTCGCGGAAGGCTGGAGGAAAAGCTCCTTCTCTCCGAGTTTGCGCAACGCGCCGTCGACCGCGGCCATGGTCGTTCTGTTGTCTCCGCCCTGCTCTTTGGGCTGTTTCTTAGGCAGCTTCACTTCGGGCACCGGTACGCCCACCGGAATACCGCCGGGCAGGCGCGTCGGATAGGTATTGGGCGGATACTGACCGGGGTACGTGCCGGGAGGGTACGTTCCCGGCGGATACTGCCCGGGAGGATATTGTGCCGGTGGATACTGTCCGGGCGGATATTGAGCCAGGATCGGCCCCCAACAGACCAGTAGCGCGATCATTACACGCATAGGGCCTCCTCGGGCAATTCTACTCTAGTTCGAGGGCGGCAGTTACAAGAGAAAGGTGAGCGCAACAGGCGTCCGCACAGATGGAAAATCTCTTTAGGTCAGTAGGCTGATATCGTCGAATATCGTTAGTAAATTGTGGATGGGATTGCGAGGGGGAAGGTGGAGTTCCGAGAGCCGCCGCGCGTATTGATGGACCTGGGGATAGCCTATGCTGGCCCTCGTGATTTGTTTACCGGAACGGATTGTGGCTCCGCGCCGTCCCACGAGCCATGAATTCCGGGATACTTTGGCTGACGGCTCTCGCGCTGGCTGCCGCCGAACCGGCATTTCCGCAAACGTACTTTCCGGCTGGCGTGCTTCCCGACGCGGCTGCTGCCCGCTACACGCGTTTCCTGACCGCCATGCACGAACCCTCGCTCTACGAGTTGTCCAAGCAGAAGCCAGGTGTCGAAGCTTATCGCCTGCTGTGGTTGCGTAGCGACCGAAGGCCCGCTAGCATTCGCTTCGCGCCGAAACCCGGCGGCACAGGATGGTTTTACCGTCATATGACCGGCGGCACAGGCTCCACTCTGCCGCGGGGCCTGCGCGAGAACGGGATGTCATGGTCGTGGAAGTCGCGTACGGCCTCTTTTTTGAGGACCATCGACGATGCTGGATTCTGGAATCTGGCCATGGCCTCCTCCGACACGCGGGATTTCTGTCATTCGCATTGGATTCTGGAAGGCGTGCGACAGGGCCAATACCGTGTGGTCGACCGCTGCTCGCCGCTGGAAGACGACCCGATTCGCATCATCGGGGTTCGCGCGATGAGGCTCGCGAACCTGAGAGTTCATGGAGATCAGATTTATTAGAACTGCGTGGAGCCAGCCGCTCTTCTGAAAGCCACGCGCCACCACGGGGACCGGCCTCTCGACGTCGCGACGGACATTGGCCCGGTACGCCGACCTTCCACTACGAGGGAAGGCACACCTCCTCGATTCCATCCAAGTCGGTGCCCTCCGCTGATCCTGCAAAAACGTGAATATGACGCCTGAGCAGGCAATGAGGGAGACTGGCGTGCGGTGTCCCCGGATTGCGGTCCCGGTGATTTTACAACTTCATCGTGGCGCACGTGGTCACAAACTCTGCCGCAGCTTCGCTTACCCGACAGATTGACATCGTATTTGATGAGCCGCCGGCTCCAACCGCTCTACGGTTTGTCGAGGCCGAGGATGAATCCGGCCGGTCGGTCAATGTGCGTGAGTAGATCGAGAGACCGGATGGATATTGGGCGCTCCGGATTCGAATCCTTGTCGCCGCTCCGGAATACTCCCCTCGCGAGAGCGACGGAAGGCGATAAGCTGCAATCTCGTCCGTATGCACCTGGGCGTGCGGAGGCGCCCCGGCGTTCTACACTTGGCTCGGCGCAATGCTCCGCATTGACGAGCGTCCGCTCGAACCCAATGTCCGACTTGGAGCGGGCGCTAAACACCGTGCCGTAATTCCTCCCACTGGGAACTACCGAACTTGACTCTTGACCGTCTACAATTGTTGATAATCTACATATGGCCAAACCGACGGATCTTGTCCAAGGCACACTCGATCTGCTGATTTTGAAGACGCTATCGATCGAACCCAAACATGGCTGGGCGATTGCTAACCGTATTCAGCAAATCTCACGTGAAATTCTGCAGGTCCAGCAAGGCTCGCTATACCCCGCTCTCCATCGCCTCGAGCAACAGGCCTGGATCAAGTCCGAATGGCGGCAGACAGACGCCGGTCGCATGGCCAAGTTCTACTCGCTCACAACCGCTGGCCGTCGGCAACTCGAAAGGGAGTTGGCGAGTTGGAATCGACTCTCGACCGCGATCAACCTAGTGCTGGAGCAGGCATGATATGCGCGCGCTGGGGAAAATCCGTTTACGCCTTCGCTCGCTTTTGGCTCGCCGGAGCATCGAGCGTGAACTGGCTGACGAACTTGGTTTTCATCTCGATCAACTAGTCGAAGAAGAGCTTGCCGCCGGAGTGCCGCCGGATGAGGCCCGCAGGTTGGCCCTACGAAAGATGGGAGCGATTAGTCAGCTTCAGGAGGAATGCCGAGATATGCGCCGACTGAACGGGATAGACGATTTCATGAAGGATCTCCGGTATGCCGGGCGATCCCTGCGGCGGAGTCCGGGTTTTGCCGCGCTGGCCGTGCTGATTATGGCGCTTGGCATCGGGGCCAACACAGCCGTCTTCAGCGTGGTGAACGCCGTTCTCTTGCGGCCTCTGGCATATCGTGATCCGGATCGAATCGTGACGCTCTCCAGCACACGCATCGAGGCAGCGAGCGGAGCGCGCCGGCCTCCGCAGAGTCAGCTCGGACCGGTCTCGGGCCCAGACTTCTGGGATTGGCACGACCGGAGTTCGTCATTCGAGGCGATGGCCTACTACCGAACGCGAGAGGCTTCAGTCATCCTAGGTCCGACCGCCGAGTATGCACAGGCTACGGCGGTGAGTGCTGAGTTCTTTAGCGTCTTCGGAGTGGAACCGGTTGTCGGGCGGTTCCCGGCGGTGGAAGAAATTGAGCAGGGGATTAACGGGATATTGATGATCAGCCATGACTTTTGGCAAGACCATCTGGGAGCGGACCCGCGCATCATCGGGCAGAGCGTCCGGATGGATGGTCGCACTCTGCAAATAGCCGGTGTCTTGCCGCCGCGCTTCCGCTGTCCAGTGAAGACGGATCTGTGGCTAATCATTCCCCGTCGAGCGACGAACGAATTCCGCGCGGCGCACAACTACCTCGTCGTCGGTCGCCTCAAGCCCGGCGTTTCCATCCAGCGGGCGCGAGGCGAGATGACACCGATTGCGCGACGCCTTGAGGAGTTCTATCCGGGAAGCAACAAAGGTCAGGGCATCGCGGTGGAGCGAATGCGCGATCAGATGGTGGGTGATGTCCGCGTTACACTCTACATCTTGTTGGGCGCGGTGAGCGTAGTCCTGCTGATCGCCGCTGCCAACACGGCCGCCCTTCTGCTGGGCAAGGCGACAACCCGGACTCGGGAAGTCGCGGTTCGCGTTGCGCTGGGGGCCAGCCGGCGGCGGATCATGAGGCAACTGATCACGGAGAGCTTGCTGCTGGCACTGCTTGCTGGTGTCGCTGGCCTTCTGCTCGCATACATAGGATCGAAGGCGCTGGTTGCACTAGCGCCGACCGATCTGCCACGGCTTGCGGAGATTGGCGTCGATCGATCGGTACTCGCGTTCACCCTCGGGATTTCGCTGGCCACAAGCTTCCTGTTCGGCTTGGTTCCGGCGCTCTACGCATCGAGACTGGATGTCATGGATGCGCTAAAGCAGGGAGGATCGCGGTCGGTAATTGGTGGTGGCCTGATTCGATTACGCGGCCTGCTCGTGGTCGCTGAGGTCGCGTTGGCGGTGGTGCTTCTTACCGGAGCCGGCCTGCTGATCAAGAGCTTCATCGCCTTGAACGGTGTGGCGCTTGGCTTTCGACCGGAGAGCGTGCTTGTCATTCAAGCGACCGTTCCATGGGGAAATGCGCAAAGTCATGGGAGGCAAGAAAGTCAGAAACTCAGAGATCTCATATCACAGGTTGCCGCCCTACCCGGAGTGTTTGCAGCCGGAGCAACATTGACGCCGCCCGGCCAAGTCGGGGCATTCGGGTCCCATTTTGCCGATCACATCCCCGAGCAGCTCAACTACCAGGCGCCGAATACGGTGCTTTCGATCGTGGCCCCCGGCACGTTCGCGGCGCTCGGAATTGCGCTGAAGCGCGGCCGCGACTTCAGCGACGGGGATACATTCGACAAGCCCGCTGTTGCGGTGGTCAATGAGGCGCTGGTTCGAA
>Ga0126381_100001371_pt1 | contig 26247 bp, 25 predicted proteins | sample PanSoiMetPlot_28_FD_96465 | JGI IMG/M metagenome (GOLD analysis project Ga0126381, IMG submission 96465) | Tropical forest soil microbial communities from Panama - MetaG Plot_28 | ecosystem: Environmental > Terrestrial > Soil > Tropical forest > Bulk soil | place: Panama | collected 2016-02-17
CAAATTGTCGTCGACCCCGGCCTCGGGTTCGGTAAGCGCAAAGAGCAAAACGCCGAAATCCTCGCGCAACTCGAAGCGCTGAAGCGTCTGGAATATCCAATTCTGGTCGGCCCTTCCCGCAAACACTTCCTCGCGAAGGAGTCCACGGATCAGACCGAGTTCGCCACCGCTGCCGCCGTCGCCGCTGCAATCCTCAATGGAGCTCACATGGTCCGCGTTCATGACGTGAAAGCCATGCGCGCTGTAGCGGAGGTGGCGGATGAAATCGTTCGCGGCCGTGAAACGCCCGAGCCTATCGCTTCTGGCACTTCGGGCAGTAATGTGTCCCGCGCTGCGCGACCAAGGTCTTCCGAATCGCCGTACCGCAGATAACGCAAGGCTCGCCTTCGCGCCCATAGGCCTTGTGCAGAAGTTGGAATCCTCCACAAGCGCCGTCGGCATCGCGGTAATCAGAAATTGTCGATCCGCGATGTTCGATCGCTTCATGCAAAATGTCGCGAATCGCCTGATGCAGCTTCGCGACCCGTAGAGCCGATAATCTCGACGCCTGCGCCAGCGGATGAATGCCGGAGTTGAATAAGCTTTCATCCGCGTAGATGTTGCCGATCCCCGCGATGAACGCCTGATTCATCAGCAGAGGCTTCACGCGCGACTTCCGCTTCATCCTCTTCTGGAATTCTTCGAGCGTAATCTCAAGCGGTTCCGGGCCCAGTTTCGCCACGCGCTTCGCAGGTCCCGGACTCCACTCGATGCGCCCAAATTGGCGAGGATCGTTATAGAGCAAAACGCCATCGTCGAGCGTGAAATACCCGTGGGTGTGCCCCGTAGCCTTCCCGCTCGCAAGCAGATTTCCCGTCATTCCCAAATGAATTGCAAGCGTGCCCTGATCCAACTCGATAACGACAAACTTTCCGCGCCTGCGAACAGAAACGATCCTGCGACCCTTGATTTTCTCAGCCAGCGCCGCACGATTACCGGGAGTTACGAATTTTGAAGTGAATCGCGCATCGATAATTCGGCGTCCGATCAGATACGGCGCAACCGTCCTGACAACAGTTTCAACTTCAGGAAGCTCAGGCATTCGAAATGTCTATGAGGATGTCGTCGCCTTCGACTTTGATCTCGAACTTCGGAATCTTGAAATCCGGATCTCCATCGAGCGACCCGGCACGGCAATCGAACTCCCAAGCGTGCCACGGACAAACCAGGATATTCCCATGCAGCGCACCCTGTCCCAACGGGCCTCCCGCATGCGGGCAGATTCCATCCAGAGCGTGCAGTTCCCCCGAGGTATTGCACACGGCAATGGTGGTTTCCCCAATGTCCACCTGCATTGCATTCCCCGGAGGAAGCTTAGAAAGAGACCCTACTTTGACGAACGCCATTTACTCTATTCTGCCCACGCCAATTCCGGAGCCTGCACGGGAAAGCCGTAGCGCCTAAAGCCCGTTTTAGTGGCCGAGCTCGCGGCGGACCATGCGGGTGCCTTCGACCATCGCTTGCAGTTTGGCAAACGCGACGTCCCGAGACAGATGGAAGCATCCGCAATCTGGCATTACCCAAATGCGTTCCGCCGGTAGAACTTCCAGCGCGCGGCGCAGATGCTGCGCCACGAGGTCCGGAGTCTCGACATCCTGATTCTTCACGTCGATCACGCCAACGCCGACTTCGAATTTGCTCGGGTACTGCTTGAATAAATCCAAATCCTCGCCTCCGCGGCGCGCGAATTCGAGAGTCAACTGCTGCACTTTGGCGTCAAGAATCGCCGGGAAGAGATACCGGTAACTGCCTTCCCAAGAAGGCTTCCCGTAGCGATTTCCGTAACAGATATGGACCGCTACACGCGCCTCGATGCCTTCAACCAGCGCATTCAGTGCGCGAATGGCCCAGGGCAGGTCTTCAGGGAATCCGGAATAGTAGGGTTCGTCGATCTGGATGTAATTCGCGCCTGCCTTTGCCAGAGCCTTGAGCTCCATGTTCATGACTTTGGCGATATCTAGCGCGAGCGCTTCCTCGCTGGGATAGAACTTATTGCGAATGCGCTTGGTCAGGCAATGCGGACCAGTGACGCAAAATTTCGGCTGCCGATCCGTAAACATCCGCAGAAACTTGAAATCCTGCACCAAACCGAGGGACGCTACGGGCAGCTTGCCTTGCACTTCGCTGTCATAAAAGTCGTAATAGAACTTCTTAGAAGTTCGGTCGATCTGAACGCCAGGGAATCGCTCGATGAAGTAATCGACCATGTTGTCCCGCCGAGCCTCGCCATCCGTCACAATGTCGAGCCCGGCGGTCTCCTGGTCTTTGATCGCAGCCTTGGAGGCAGCGTCGTTGATCTCGTCCAGGTCGTGGCGGCTGATGCGGCGGGCGAAAAACTCGGTCTTCAGCCGCTCAAGCCAGCCTGGCATCGCGTAGCTGCCAATCATCGAAGTCGGAAGAATCGGAAGCATATAGTTTTAGTCCCGTCGCGTCGTATACAAAACGGAGTTCTTTGAGCCCTTGCGGTAGGTGAACGGCGCAAAGTGCACGTCGTACCCCGAACGTTCCGCTACTTCCCGAAGCAGCGCCCCATTTACCCAGCTTAACAGCGAGCCTTCGAGCTTCCCCGGTCCCCAATAGCCCAAGCGGTATTGTTTGAAATCTGTGACGAAAATATCGTTGACCTGCAAATGTCCGCGGGGGTGCAGCAGCGGCAGCGTATTGACAAAGCTATCGAGCGCGCCCGAGCTCAAATGCGTCCGCAGATCGCCGGGCGCAACGGCAAGAATGTCCTCAAGCTTGGTGTAATCGAGCCCGCCGGGGTATGGAAAATCAGGCAGATCTTCGAACGGAACCAGCTTTTCTTCGAGCTTGATCGCGCTCCAGATATCACGCCAGAACGATACGGCACGGCTTTTGTCGCCCAGATGATGATCCAGGCCACCTTCGACAAGGCGCTGGACGGTCGCGCGCATTTTGTCTAGAGGAAAATCGTACACGGCCGACAATCGCGCAGCTTCGGTCATCGGTATGAACGCGCGCACGTGGACAAAATAAAGCCTTCCGTCCTTTCGCACGATCTCCTCATTCGGCAGATTGTCGTAGACGTTGGTCAGGTGGACCTGAAGAATCTTGTGCCGCATGAAGGACAGGCTCTTCAGCGGATTTTCGCCGTCGATCACCAGGAAGCTGCAAAGGTCGGTGTGATTTTTTACGGCAGGCCTCGACATTTCGAGCGTTGCGAGGGAATAGTCGCCGAGTAGAACGCGAAGCTTCGGATAGTAACCAGTTTTGTGCTCCTCGTCCAAGGCTTTGAATTTATCGAGCCATAAGCCGAAGCGAATGCCGGTTCCCACGCCAAGCTCCAGCATGAAGATCTCGGCCGGCAGTTGGTGTTTCGCCTCGAGTTCTTTAAGGAGCGCAAAAAATTCGTTGACGCTATCGCCAATGGCGTCGGCGCGGTGGCCGTCAGACTGCCCTCCGGGAAGCGCTTTTTCGTAATCGGTGCCGGTTGCGTCTTCCCAATCGTTCAGCCGCGTCCAATAAAGCTTATTGAATTTCCAGACAATGCTCGTGCGAAGGCTTTGGAACTCTTCGAGGGGCATTAGATCCTGGTCCTGCGCAGATGCGTTGGGATTGGCGCGGGCCAGGGCTTTTAGGACGTCCTGCTTCAGCGTTCCCGCTGTTACCTGCCGAGTATCGACCCGCAGTTCCAAAAGGCGCGACGCCTCGCCGCTGGTGACGCAACCACAGATGGCCGCAACCGGATCACGAAAGTTTTTCTTGTACTGAATCCAATCCAGTTCCACCTGAAGCCGCGAGAATTCGTTCTCATCGATCTTGCCCTCGTCCATAATCGAGTACATTGTGGCGACCACTTCTTGTGAGGCGACAGCGGCAGTCTTCTCTTGGAGATGATTCAGTTTCAGGATCATGATCGATCGGGAGGTGTTATTGACTTCAGGCCAAGCTGACTATTATACAGTCGAGGCAAAAATTGGCCCCTCAAGCGGTAAACTGACCGCTATCAGTGAGGATGAAGCTGGCAGGATGAAACGCGGACGGCTGTCTCTTTTCCCGATCGCCGCGCTAGGCGCCATCTCCCTTTGAGCGCAGGCCGATGCTCCGTCTCTTGCCGTTCTGGAAGGTACTCTCGTCAATTCCCATACAGGTGAGTTCATTCCGCGGCCGCGTCTTAGTAATGCTCCAAAATAGGATCATGCCCTCGCGGCGTGACGTTCTGTATCTTGGACTCGGATTCGTTGGACGAGTGCGCTCTCAGGACTTGGGACTCGAGGAGGCCACGATTATCGATCTGCAGAGCGTGCTGACGATGGGACGGGTTACGTCGGTAGAGTTGGTGCGCGGCTTTCTTGACCGGATTGCGAAGATCGACAAAGCCGGCCCTAAACTGAATTCCGTCCTGGAACTCAACCCCGACGCGCAAGCCATCGCCGCCGCTTTGGATCGCGAGCGCAAAGAGAAAGGTCCTCGTGGGCCGCTTCACGGCATCCCGATTCTGCTCAAAGACAACATCGACACTGGCGACAAGATGATGACGACTGCCGGATCGCTGGCTCTGGCAGGGGCCCCGACACCCAAGGATTCCGTGGTCGCCGAGCGTCTCCGCAAGGCAGGCGCGGTCTTTCTTGGTAAAACGAATATGAGCGAGTGGGCGAACTTGCGTTCAACCAAGCCCACTAGCGGATGGAGCGGGCGCGGGGGCCAGACGCTCAATCCTTATGCGCTGGATCGCAACCCCTCCGGATCGAGTTCCGGGTCCGCCGTGGCGGTCTCGTCGAATCTCTGTGCGGGCGCGATCGGAACCGAAACGGACGGATCCATCGTGTCTCCGTCTTCGATCAACGGCATTGTCGGAATCAAGCCCACAGTAGGACTCGTCCCTGGCGCCGGAATTATTCCGATCTCGCACCGGCAGGACACGGCAGGTCCCATGGGCCGCACAGTGGCCGATGCCGCGGTGCTGCTCAGCGTACTCACGCAACGCAGCTTCGGAAGCGGGCTAGAAACGCCAGGCGGACTGAAGGGCGCCAGGATCGGCGTGGTGCGTGAACTGTTTCCGGTTGGGGTCGAACTCGGGCGGGTGATGGACGAATCGCTTGACGTGCTGAAGCGGTTGGGCGCGACTCTGGTCGATCCGGTCAAGATTCCAAACTCTTCGAAGCTCGGGGGGATGGAAATCGACGCGCTATTGTGGGAATTCAAAAACGACTTGAATGCATACTTTAGCGTGCGCGGTGGACCGATCAAATCCCTTCAAGACGTCATTGATTTCAATACCCGGAACCGCAACCGTGAACTCCAGCATTTTGGGCAGGAATTCCTGGAGCAGGCGCAGCAGAAAGGCCCGCTCGATAGCCGCGCTTACGATTCACTGACTGCGAAGCTCGCGCGCCAGTCGAAGACAGAGGGCATGGATATTGCGCTGAATGACAAGAAGCTGGACGCGCTGGTTGCGCCCACCGGCGGAATCGCCTGGAAAACCGATTACACGCTAGGCGATGTAGAGAGCGGTAGCGCTTCAACCATGCCTGCGATTGCGGGATATCCCCACCTTACGGTTCCGATGGGCTTCGTCTCAGGTCTTCCGGTTGCCATCTCATTCTTCGGCGCCCCGCGAACAGAAGCTCGTCTAATTCGGTATGCTGCTGCGTTCGAGCGCGAAACCAACGCCCGCAAGCGCCCGGAATACAGACCGACCGTTCGGTAGCACTCCTAGCGCCAATCGCTTAACAATGACAGCTGAGTAAAAATGGGCCCGAAAAAGAAAAGAGCCGGTGAGTACTCGGAGGAAGATACTCACCGGCCGGCTCACCACGACCAAAGGTTGCAGCGGCCGAACTTCTTGGGAAACGAGGCAAATTCACCCGCTTCCCTAGAGAAAGAGACGCGTAAGAACCTTGGAAGGTTCCACAACTGGACACCTCCATGTTATCACCAGATTACAGCTCTGTACAGGTTCTTATTCACTCGTTCCGAAGAATTTATATTGAGGCGAATGTTAGCAAAAGCCCGCTTACTGAACCGTAAATGCGAAACAACTCTATTCATTTCCGTCAGTTAAACAGAGCATTCAAGATTGCGGCCATGCGCAGGCCCGCTTTCGCGATTTGAACGGCAGCTACTGACCGAGCGTTCGCTTCGTAATTTTCCGGCATCTCACGCGGCATTTCCTTGCTCCCGGTCGCAAGTCCGAACGTATATGCGGCTTTTACTGAAAGCACGAACCCTTCGTCTAACCACTTACGCGGGTCTGTTGTGACCGGCGACTCCGGGACGTAAGCGGCCTCGAACTGCTTCGCGAGCCTCGTGACGTTGGCGTCGCTTGTATCCCGTCCAATCGCGTTGTCCCAAACCGTGTGCATAGCCTCGTAGAGCCTGCCCCCCGCCGATCCGGTTGGAGTGAAGAAGACGTCATTGCCTCCGTCGTCGCCCATCGGTTGCGATTTGAGGTAGCGACTCACTGTATGCAGAGGCTCATGGAGATCCTCCTCGATATGGACAAGCCATGGCAGCTCGTACGCGGGATTTGCAGGATCGTCGAATGGTTTCGTAACTTCACTCAGCATCCGGGTAATTTCGCTTAACGCGTTGGGAGCCTGCGGGGCTGGGGCCGGCACACCCTCAGGCGAATAGGGCACGTCGATGTAATGCCAGCTCCGATGCTGCTTCATATCCGGAAAACCCGGGAGCTGGGGCATGGGCGCCGCGTCCGGCTTGGAATCGTCGTAAAAGCGCTTGTCGTTACGAATGATGTCGGGCCAAGTTGCGGCTGTGATGAAAGCCGCACGAGCGCGACCCGCTGGGTCAGGCGGAGAGTCACGAATCAGAATCGTCGCGTAGTCGGGATGATGCCGGACTAATTCATCGATTCTTGCTCGAGCCCGCGGAGTCAAATGATCGTAGGTGATCGCCGCGCAAACGCGATGTCCTGCACCATTCCAAGCCAGCGCGGGAAGAGCAAAACAAAATGCGAGCCAGACTGCAGGTCTCCGCATGCCTTCAAACTAACACGCAACCATCACAAGGATGAGGCTACTCGGAAGAGAGTCTCAGAAGTTGTTCGGCATGCCGAAGTGCTTCGGGCGTCAGCCGTTCTCCGGACAACATCCTGCCGATCTCGCGAGTCCGGCTCTCCGGCGTCAGCTCTTCAATGGTCGCAAAGGTTCGGCCTTTGGCAGCGGTCTTCTCGACGTGATAGTGATGATCGCCGAATCCTGCAATCTGGGCCAGGTGCGTCACGCAGAGCACTTGGCTTGTACGTGAAAGCTTTTTCAGACGACGTCCCACAGCCTCGGCGGCGCTCCCTCCTACGCCTGCATCAACCTCATCGAACACCAACGTTCGCGGTACGGCTTTGGGATTCTGCTTTTGAGGCGCTGCCGATGTTTTCAGCGCGAGGGCGACACGCGAAAGCTCACCGCCAGAAGCAATCTTTTCGAGCGGCTTGGGCTCTTCGCCCGGGTTCGGAGAGATCAGGAATTCGATCGCATCGGCTCCCGCGGCTGACCAGGGCGCCTCTACAACTCGAATCTCAACGCGGCTTTTGTCCATAGCTAAAGTCGCCAACTCCGTTTCCACCCTGCGGCCAAGCTGCTTGGCTGCTTCCTTGCGTTTGGCCGAGAGCTTTTTGGCCGCTGCTTCATAGGATCGCGTAAGCTCGGCGGCTTGCTTTTCAAGAGCGTCTCTACGTTCGCTGGATGTTTCGACAGACGCGATGTCCTGCTTTACCTGATCGAGAAACGCGAGCACCTCATCCAGGCTTGACCCATATTTGCGCTTGAGCTTTTCGAGCGCCGCCATGCGTGACTCGACCTCATCGAGACGGTTTGGGTCTGCCTCCAAACGTTCGAGGTAATGCCGCAAGGCCTGCGCAGCTTCGTCCGCGGCGAAGGCGGCGGGCTGTAGCGTGGCGATGATCTCGCTAATGCTCTCATCTATACGCGCGAGTTCTTCCAGTCGCTTTTGAACAGCTTTGATCTGCGTTACGACGCTTTCCGGATCTTCGTAGAGCGCCGCGTAGGCCGCGCCGCCGGTTTCTTGAATGCGAACCACATTGCGGAGCACGCGCCGCTCATTTTCGAGTTCGGCATCTTCGCCAGGTTGAGGAGCGACGCTTTCGATCTCATTGCGCTGGAAAATCCACATGTCCTTCTCGCGCAATTTCTGCTGGGCGGTGCGATCCAATTCTTCCCGTTCACTGGTCACGGAGCGCCAGCGCGTGAACAGATCCGAGGTCTCTTGGGCCAACTCTTCGGCGCCTGCAAATCCATCAAGAAGGTCCCGTTGGACAGCAGGCGAAAAAAGCTGTTGCTGATCGTGCTGCCCGTGGACATCGCCCAGAAACGGCGCGAGTTCCTTGATTATCGGTAGGGTCACAGGCCGACTCTGCGCGAAGGCGCGGGACTTGCCGCCTGCAAGGATTTCGCGCTCGAGGAGCAGTTCGTTGTCTTCGAGTCCGATGCCAAGATCCGCGAGTTCGACGCCAAGATCTGCGGGAAGAGAAGCGACCTCAAAGATTCCGGAAATTCGAGCCTTTTCGGCGTTCGTGCGAATCATTTCCGCCGACGCTCGGCCACCGAACAGCAAAGTAAGCGCATCGACGACGATGGATTTGCCGCTTCCCGTCTCGCCAGTTAGAACGTTGAGCCCGCGGTCGAACCGCACCCGCACTTTTTCGACCACCGCGTAGTTTTCAACGAGTAACTCAACCAGCACGTTTTCTTATTGTATTGTGGCGCCGTGCTCGGCTCTGCGCCGGCGCCTTGGCAGCAAGCGCTCCACCGTGCGTCGAGACGAGTCTCGACGCGGCACGCAAAAGTGCGTGCGCCACGAAAGGCCGACATTCATTTGAAATATGTTCTAGCGGACCCCCTTGCTACAATAGTCCACTGGCATGAATCATGTGATCGTTCTCGGGGCGCAATGGGGCGACGAGGGCAAAGGTAAAATCGTCGATCTCCTTGCGGAGCGGTTCGAGATAGTAGCGCGGTATCAAGGCGGCCATAACGCTGGCCACACGGTTTACATCGGCGACAAGAAATTTGTTCTCAAGCTGATGCCCAGCGGCGTGCTGCGGCCCGGAGTGCAGGCAGTTATCGGTAACGGCGTGGTTATTGATCTCGCGGCGCTTATGGATGAGATCAAGCAGCTTGAAGCCGGGGGGCTGACTCCGACAACGCAGCTTAAGATCAGCAATCGAGCGCACGTGATTTTCCCGTTCCACCGGATGGTCGAAAAGATGTCCGAAGCGCGCGAGAATCGGGTCCCGATCGGCACCACGCAACGCGGAATCGGCCCCTGCTACGAGGATAAAATCGGCCGCCGCGGCATCCGCATCGCCGACCTGTACGATCCCGACAGCTTCCGCAATCTTTTCGATACGCTCGCCGAAGACACGCGTATTCTTGCGGCGACCTTCAAACTCCACGACGACATCAACTACGCCGAAATTCGCGAGCAGGCGATGGAATTCGCCGAAAAAATTCGGCCGATGGTCTGCGATACCGCGATGCTGCTCTCGCATGCCATGAAGCAGGGCAAGCGGATCATGTTCGAAGGCGCCCAGGGCACGATGCTCGATATCGATCATGGCACCTATCCGTTCGTGACTTCGTCGAGCGCAACCGCTGGCGGAGCATGCACCGGTACAGGCGTTCCGCCTACGGCGATTTCCGGAGTGATCGGCGTTTCGAAGGCATACATTACGCGCGTGGGTTCCGGCCCATTCCCCTCCGAAGATGTCGGAGCAGCTGGCGAGCTTCTGCGCCGTGAGGGCAACGAATTCGGTTCCGTCACAGGCCGTCCGCGGCGCTGCGGATGGTTTGACGTACCGCTGCTCAACTACACTGCCGCTGTGAACGGTTTCGATTCGCTGTTCATCACGAAGCTTGACGTGCTCGACCAGCTTCCGGAAATTTCGGTCTGCGTGGGCTACAAGCTAAAAGGACAGGACGTTCACGAGATGCCCGCGACTTATCGAGCCCTCGAAAAGATCGAGCCGGTGTTCAAGAAGCTTGCAGGCTGGTGCTCCTCGACGCGCGGGATCTCGGAGTATAATCAACTGCCGGAGAAAGCCAAGTCATATCTCAAGTTCCTGGAGGATTCGACAGGAGTAGAGATCGGCGGCATCTCCACCGGGCCGGAGCGAACGGAAACCATTATTCGCCCTGATTCGAAGCTGTCAAGTCTGATTGGATAATTGGGCTGAAAGCCTGAACGCGTGAAGCCAAGAGTCGCCATCGTGACCGGCGCAAGCCGGGGTATTGGCAGGGCAATAGCTGTTCGCTTGGCTCACGACGGCGCCAACGTCGTTCTTACCGGCCGCGACGAATCGCTACTTCAACAAGCTGTCTCGGAGATTGGTTCGTCAAGAGCGGCGTTCCTCTCGGCAGATCTACGCGAAAAGGAAGCCGCTGCGTCGGTCGTCACATTCGCCTACGACACGTTCGGCGCGGTCGACATTCTTGTAAACAACGCCGGCGCGACAAAGCGCGGGGAATTCGAGGATCTGACCGATGAAGATTTCATCGACGGCTTCACGCTCAAGTATTTCGGCGCTGTGCGGATGACCCGAGCCGCTTGGCCGCACCTCAAAGCGTCGAAAGGCTCGCTGGTTAATGTTTCCGGAGCGGGTGGCAAGACGCCGGGACGTCAATTCGCGATCGGTGGATCCGTGAACGCGGCGTTGCTTTCGTTCACGAAAGCCATCGCCGAGCTAGGTCTCAAGGACGGAGTCCAGGTGAACCTGGTGAATCCTGGAACGATTCGCACGGGAAGATTCACGGGACGATTGAACGCTCTCGCGCGTGAGCAAAACCTTGAGGCGTCGACCGCCGAAGCAGCCTATATTAAAGAGCAGAAAATCTCCCGCATCGGGGAGCCTGAAGATATTGCAGCGCTAGTCGCATTCATCGTAAGTAAAGACGGCAGTTATATGCACGGTTCGCTGGTGGATATGGATGGTGGTTCCACAAAGTCTATATAACGGAGAACAATACATGCTGCACATGATCGGACATGCGATTTTCGGATTGATCGTTGGCTTGGTGGCGCGAGCTCTGGTACCGGGCGAACAGCATGCAGGACTGATTGTGACCTGCATCCTGGGAATTCTTGGTGGATGGCTAGGTGGATTTATCGGCCGGGCGCTGGGGTGGTACAAAGAGGGGCATCCTGCGGGTTTTTTGATGTCGGTGGTCGGGGCGATGATTTTGGTCTTGATATACGGCCGGTTTGTGGCATAGCTGTTCTAAAGCTCTCATTTAAACTGGTCTTGATGCTCAGAACATTACTCGTGTGCTCATTGGCTTCAGCCCCTGTGTTCGCCCAAAGCCCACCCGCTCAAGCCAGCGCAACTATCGGCGGAAAGAATATCACTGTGAAGTATTCCGCCCCCTCCGTTCGCGGACGGAAGATTTTCGGCGATGGCGGCCTTCTCTCCCAGGATCCGACCTATCCGGCTTGGCGCGCGGGCGCAAATTCGGCAACATCTTTTCACACGGATGCTGACCTGGACATCGGCGGTCTCGCAGTTCCGAAGGGTAATTACACTCTGTACGCCTGGGTCAAGAATCCCGACGCGTGGGAACTTATTCTGAGCAAGGAAACGGGCCAGTGGGGCCTAAGCTATAACGCTTCGCAGGACCTTGGGCGCGTGAAGATGACGATGAGCAAACCCTCAACTCCCGTCGAAGTGCTCAAGTACACACTAACGGATAAGGGCGGTAACAAAGCCGAGTTGCGCCTCGAGTGGGAGAATCACATCGCGACGGTTCCTATTACGGTCAAGTGATTCCCCGGCAAATCGCCGCGCAGCTTGAGACTTGGTTTCCAAGTGGTGTGGGCGTCGCATCGTCCGAGATCCGGCAAGATCTCATGATTCTTCCTGAAGAGGAGCCGCTGGTCGCCCGAGCCGTGGCCCGGCGTAAGTGTGAGTTTGCAACGGGCCGGTGGTGCGCTCGCCAGGCGCTTGCGGCTTTGAATATTGCTCCGGCCCCCATATTGATGGGCCCTCGACGAGGTCCGATTTGGCCGGATGGCGCGACGGGGTCCATTACCCATACGAGCCATATGTGTGCCGCAATCGCCGGACGTAGAGCGTCCTTTAAAGGATTGGGAATCGATCTGGTCGAAGTATCGACGTCGGAGCCGATCTTGGCGGCGTCCAAAGAAGTGGTCTTCAATGCGGGTGAAGATTGCTCCCCGGTTGTCTTCAGCGCCAAGGAATCCGTCATCAAAGCCGTTTCCGCGCAATTCGACCAATGGATGGAATTTACCGACGTAGTTATCACGTTGGATGGTGCGGCGTTCGAGGCTTCTGTAAAAAACTTGCCCACCCCCGTCGCCGGGTGGTGGGCCAAGTTCGATGACTTAATACTGACTGCGACCGCTATTCGCAGCCCTTAACGCCCTTCGTCAAACACAGTGACGACTTGGGCGGATCGGGGATCGGCAGTCCCTGCTTCTTCATAAGCGAAATGAGGAGTTTCTCGGCCTCCGGATGTGGGATCGCCGATTGCACACCGACGCGCACCAACCCGCGAGACCAGTCCAGCGGTATCCACGTCTGGCCCAAAAGCGCTCCGTTCACGCTGTCCCGGCTGCCTTTATCGTGGACGTCGAGTTTTGCGCCCGCGTCCGCCAGAAGCTGAATCACTTCCGGATCGCCTTTATGCGCCGCGCCGTGCAAGGCCGTGCGGCCTTCATCGTCCTGAACGTTCGGATCAATTCCAAGCGATATGCATAGCTTGACCGCTTCAATCGTTTCCGCGCGCGACCATTCGAACGTCACACCTTCTACCCAGCCGATGCCTGAGGCAACGGCCAGCGGAGTCACGTTATGAGCCGTGAAAATCTTGGGGTTGGCGCCCTTGTCGAGCAGCAGCTTCATCAGCTTCAAATCGCCCGATTGCGCCGCTCGAAGGAATGCTGTCGCGCCGTCTTCAAACAGCCACTGCATGGTGAAGTTCGTGCGAGTCTCGGTGGTATCGCCCTCGCACTCCGTCGGCGTCGACTTAACGCCGCAGATTCGGGCATTCACATTCGCGCCGTGGCCCAGCAGAAGCTGAATGAACTCCAGGTGGTCCATGTCCGGGGTGCGCACAGGATAATCGCCGCTTTCGATGTTGCGGTTATCGGTCGCGAGATAAAGCGGCGTCCATCCCCCATGATTCGGAATATTCGGATCGGCGCCGTGATTCAACAGGTACTCACCGATCTTGTAATGGCGGTTCTGTGTGGCCGTAAGCAGCGCAGTCCAGCCATAGTTGGTTCGCTGATTGACGTCCGCGCCGGCTTCGACCAGAGTCTTTACGCATTCGAAGCAATCCTGACGCGCGGCCAGCACGAGCGACGTAAGCCCGCCGCCATCCGTGACCGTTGAGCCGCGGAAGAACGTTGCAATCTCCTGGACATTTTCAGCGGTCAGATTTTGAGTGGGAAGCGACGCCGCGATAGCGGGATCAATGCCCGCCGCGGTCAGAACTTGCGCCGCGTTCTGTTGCTCTTCCTGTGGTGTACCCGCCGGAGCTGCGCCAGTTTGCGGCGCCCTACCTTGGGCGCCTCGGCCATTCGCCTGCCCACGGCCTCGGCCATTCCCATTGCCACGCCCCGCGCCAAAAGCGCTATTCAATCTTTGGTTCACCGTATTTGCAAGATTGTTGCGCGCATTCCGGGTGTCCACGTTCGACGTTATCTTGAAATCCGCTCCGTGAGCGATCAGGAACTTCATCGCTTCAGGATTCGAATTTTCTGCCGCCCACATAAGCGCCGTGGTGCCGCGCAGCTTGTCCTTGGCATTCACGTCGGCCTTGTTATCAACCAAAAGCTTCAGGGCCGCGAGATTTCCATTGCGCGCGGCCAACATCAGCGGAGTCTCACCCTGGGGGCCCAGCTCATTCGCACTCGCGCCAGCCTTGAGCAGCTTTTCCATCATCGGAGCACTGCCATTGACTCCCGCGAGATACAGGGCCGTCGCGCCTTCCCTGCTACGGGAGTCAGGCTTCGCTCCGGCTGCAATCAGCAGGTCCGCCATTTCGAGATCGTTCTTATAAGAGGCCCACTGCAAAGCCGTAGCGCCGTCAGCCTGAGGCGCATTTACGTCGGCCTTCTGCGCGATGAGGGTTTTGACGGCTGCCTTATCGCCCTTCATCGCAGCTTCGGCAACAGGACTCACAACGGCCCCGGAAACGCATACAACTCCTAGCGCGCCGGCGACCACTAAAAAGGAAGCTCGCATAACCTTGTCTCTGTCTTCTCGTTAAACGAGCCCGCTCAAGCGGCCCGCACTGTCGCCGATGGAATCCTGATGGATCCCGTATAGGTCCAAAATGCTAAGCAGCAGATTGCCTGTTGTAACCGTCTTTGTCGGGAAAGCCAGATGGCGTCCGCCCTTGAGTTGGCCCGAAGCGCCGCCCACGAGAATGTGCGGGACATCGTAGTGCAAGTGCTGGTTGGAATCGCCCATGTTCGTCCCGTACAGAATCAAGGAGTGGTCCAGCAGCGACTTTCCATCGGCTTCCTGAACCTTCTTCAGCTTGTCGACGAAGTAAGCCAGGCACTTCACGTGGTACTGGTTAATGTGCGAATAGCGCTCAATGTTCTGCGGATTCTCCGCGTGATGCGAGGCTCCGTGGAACCCGGCCGTCACGCCGCTCTCGGGATAGGATCGCGCCGTCAGGTCGCGCGCAAACAGAACCGTCGAGACGCGAGTGATATCGCCCTGGAACGCCAAGGTTTGCAAATCAAAGTGCAGCTTCACGTGCTCGTCAAATGACTCAGGGATTCCGGCCGGGGCAACGAACCCGTTAGTATCGGCCTGACCCGACGACTTCTTGGCCAAATCCAAGCGCCGCTCGATTTCGCGAATATCAGTCTCGTACTCTTCGAGCCGAGCTTTGTCCGATGGCCCCAAATCCCGCTTGAACTTGGTGAGCCCCTGCATCACGGAATCCAGCACGCTACGCTTTTCTTCCCGGCGGGCCGCGCGTTCTTTGTCCGAACCGCCTGAACCGAACAAACGCTCAAACGCTACCTGAGGGTCAAGCTCCATTGGAAGCGGTTGCGTCGGCGAAGACCAGGAAATCGTGTTTGAGTAGGTGCAGCTATATCCCTCGCCGCAGTTGCTGGAATTGGCTCCCGGATCTTCGAGTGCGAGTTGAAGTGACGGTAGCAACGTCTCCTGCCCGATCTTCTGCGCGATAAGCTGATCGATCGTGGTGCCGTCATACACATCGGCGCCGGTGGTCTTCTTTGGTTTATCCGCACAAAGGAACGCAGCGGCGACCCAGTGATCCGCGCCGGTTTGTCCGGGAGGCGGTTCCGCCGACTTTGACCACATGCCGCTCAGGATCACCGTGTGATCTTTGTGTGGCTCCAGCGGATTCATGATGAAGGGGAATTTACCCGCTTCGAGCACCGGACTCTCCGGAATCCAATATCCGGGCGCAGCGCCGTGCGGAACGAAAATGCCCGTAAACCGAGTCTTCGGCACTAAGCCCGACTTAGCGAGCGGCGTCTGAGCCGGCATCATTGCATCCAACAATGGGAGCGCCAGAGCGACTCCCGTCCCCCGCAAAAACGCCCGGCGAGGTATGTGCTTTTTCGTTAGAAACATCGCGTTCTCCAATATACCCGTGGGACAGGCATCAGCCTGTCTGCTTCCCTACCTTGAAGCCCTTTGCGGATTCTCCGCCGGACTCGCGCTCATCAGCTTCTGATTCATCTGGAAAGGTTCACTCTTTACGATGCCCAACACCAGCGAAGCGAAGCGGTAATTATTCTTCTCCGAGTCGCGTACGATCGACCGCACAAGCGGCATATCGTAATATTCCGTCCCGCGGCCCAAAGCGTAAATCATTAAGTTTTCCGTCAACACGCGAACGAATTGCGGCGAGTACTTCACAAAGGCCTCGCGCAAACCCTTCACGCCGTCGAGCTTCGATCCATCCACCAAATTGCCGGCAGGATCGATAGGACTGCCGTCATCCGTGGTTCTCCAGCGCCCAATCGCGTCGTAGTTCTCGAGTGAGAACCCAATCGGGTCCATGATCTTGTGGCAAGTGGCGCAAGGCTCGTTCTTCCGATGCATCTCCATTTGCTGACGCATGGTCGGCTTGCCTGTTGAATGCACGGCGTTCTCGCCTTCCTTCAGCGCCGGAACGTTTGGCGGAGGATCCGGCGGGCTAACGCCCAGAAAGATCTTCATCATTGTCTTGCCGCGCACCGTAGGCGACGTACGGTTTGGGTACGCCGAAATCGTTTCAATGCTGCCATGGCCGAGCAAACCGCGCCGATAGTCAAACTCCGCCGGCCATTCGACGCGGCGGAAGTTGCTGCCCGTCACATTTGCCAATCCGTAATGCTTCGCCAGACGCTCATTCAGGAACGTATAGTTCGCGTTGAGCAAGTCGATCACGCTGCGGTTCTCATGCACGATGCTTCCGAAGAACAACTCAGTCTCCTTGCGCATCGCGAGCCGCAGGTTGTCATCAAAATCGGGGAACAGGCCGGGAATCGGGAACACCGTCTGCATCCCACGCAGGTACAGCCACTGCCCCGCGAAGTTCACAATGAACTGGTCCGACTTCGGATCGGCGAGCATGCGCTTCACCTGCTGCTCCAGCACAGCGGGTTCATGCAACCGGTTCTGGCTGGCAAGCATGATTAGTTGGTCGTCAGGAATGCTCGACCACAGGAAGAAAGAGAGGCGCGAAGCCAGTTCGACATCGCTAATACGATATGGCTTGCCGGCCGGAGCGTTCGCGGGCTCAGCTTCTTTGCGGAAAACGAATTCGGGATCGGCGAGGATGCGCTCCAGTGCGCGCTCGATTCCGATATTGAATCCGCCGTCTTTCTTCCCAGCGTCATAGAAGCTCATCAGCAGTTTCGTGTCGTCCGCGCTCAAAGGCCTGCGGAATGCCCGGCGGCCCAGGGTGGTGACGATCTGCCGCGCGCATGCATCTTCCTGCGCGGCGCCGGTCGGGGCACAAGTGAAGATCTTTTTCCGGCTTGGCGAATCTTTCGCGCCTTCAGATTTCGTAGGCCCGAGAATTTCGAGTTTGCCGACGTGCGGATAGAACTTGTATCCAGGCAGTCCGCCTGTTTCGATGGTCGAGCGGATGAAGTGCTCGTTTAGATCCTGGCTGGGAGCGAGTTGCGTGGCGAGGAATGTTACCGCAACCGTATGCGGACCAGCGCCGACTTTGAAGTGGACATCTTTCGTGCCTTGATGCACGGGGGCTCCCTGTGCAACTTCGGTGTCCCAGTTGTAGACTTTCACGAGTTCGCCATCGACCAGCAGTTCCAGCTTTTCGCCGCGGATTTCACCGAACGCGCGATTATTGTCCATTAATCCTTGGTTGATCGGGAAGATCTTGAACACGTAATCGCCATCCGCCGGGAATTCGTAACGGCAAAGAAGGCCGCCGCGCGTGGCGAACGGCATCCCGTCGATATGGAAGTCCTGCGAATTGTCTTCGGGGACTCGGCAGGTTTTGAGGCTGGCTTCCGAGACGTCGCCCACAGCAATGCGGCTGATCTTCTCGGCTGCCGTTGCGTAGCCCTCCAGCAACGCTGGGGACAGAGCAAGCGCACCTGCGATGTTGTCGAATCCGCGCGTGGAATCGTCGGAAGGCAGGAATTTCGTCGGATCGATTTCGAGCGCGATCAAATCACGGATGGCATTCGCATATTCCGTGCGATTCATGCGATGGATTCCTGGCGGCGGCATGGATGCGACCGCGTGGCGGTCGAGCTCGCGCTCCAGGAACGTAATCATCGATTCGTAAGCAGCGCCGGTGGGCCTCGGGCTGCCCGAGGGGGGCATGACGCCCGCGCGCATTTTGCGCACCACGAGTTCCCACTTCTGCGCGTCCTTCTCAACGTTCGAAGGATCGAGCTTTTCGAGCTTAATGATCGGCTCCAACCCGTTGGTTGTATGGCAAGTTACGCAGTAGGCATCGAGCATTTGCCGCTCCTGCGCTGCCGTTGCCACCGACGAGATTGTGGGAAATGAGACGGGTTTAACAGCGGAGGTCGCGCGCGTCAGTTCGGCAGGGTTGACGTCTGCCTTTGCGCCCTGGTCGATCCAATTTACGATCGTCGCGATCAAATCCTTCGAAAGGGGCTTACTCGGCGGCATCTGCTCGCCGGTCGTATCGGAAATTCGTTGCGCGAGAACGCTGCCTTTGGAATTGCCAGGAATTACGACCTTGCCGGAATCGCTGCCCTGGAGCACGCCGACCGCGGAATCCAGCCGCAGATTGGCGGGAGCCGAAGCGCCTTTATGGCACCCTATGCAGTTATTGTTAAAAATCGGTTGAACCTGCTTGGCATAGTCAATCGCGCCCGCAGGCTGTTGCGCCAAAAGGGCAGCCCCGGGAAGCGCGAACAAACCGAATACAACCCATGTACGCATCATCTTTACCTACCTATATTTTAAGTGGTTCGGGGCTTGGTTTTCACTACAGCAATCGCCTGAAAAGCAGGGTTTGGCCTCAAACGTGTACGTCGTTTGGCAGGTCCGCACGAAGGACTGAAAAGGAGAACCAAGGCCATGAACAAAGACACTGTTGAAGGCAACTGGAAACAACTTAAAGGCCACGTGAAAGAACGGTGGGGCAAGCTTACGGACGACGACCTTACCCAGGCTTCCGGAAACGCTGACATCCTGGCAGGTAAAATCCAGGAACGCTATGGGATCGCGAAAGAAGAGGCCAAGAAGCAGCTCGATGAATTCATGCGCAGCCGCCAGAATTCGACCGAGTACGATACTGTACAACATTCATCGAAGAAATACTGAATTCTGGAATTGAATTGTGAGGCTCAGTCTAGCCTTGTAGCCGCTTTAAAAGTGGCGCGCATTCAAACAGCTGCCCCGCACGGAAAGCGCGGGGCTTCCTCTTTGGTAAGGTAAAACCCTCCTTGCCGGAACGTTTCTGCCCTCCCTCGCTAAATTATTCCCTAGATTTTGCAACTCCGTAGAAATGGTACAGTTCTTGCACTCCGTAACTAACGTGAAACGGACGTTATGGTGGGTAGGCGGATTCCTTGCCCTAGTCGGGGTAGGGCTCGGAGGAGCAGCAATATACCTAAGCCGACGAATGCAAGATTTCGAGCCTGCCCTCCGCCAGAGAGCGGTCGACTACCTATCCCAACGTTTCGCCTCTGAAGTGGAACTCAAGGAGCTCCACGTACATCTGCCGAGTGTCCATTTTTTCCGCGCCCTCTTCCACCGAAATGAAGGCGCTGTGGCCGAAGTCCAGGGCGCCGATTTAGTTGTTCGCTATCACAAGCGTACCGATCTCCCGCCTCTCTTTGAAATCAGCGCTTTTAAAGCAAACATTGGGTTGGAAGGGCTTGTACGTCCCTCGCAGGTGGTTCAGTCGCTGGAAATTGACGGGATGGAAATTCATATACCGCCTCGGGAAGACGAGAACGCTACGAATGCCGCCGAGAAGGAATCAAACAAGGGCAAAGTGACGAATCTGGCGTTTTCACACGCTCGTATCCGAAACGCCCATTTGGTGTTGTTGCCGAAAGACGCATCCAAGAAACCTTTGGAATTTCAGATCGCAAATCTCGATCTCGACACAATGGAACAGAGTGGCGTTGTCCGTTATCAATCCAACCTCACCAACCCGAAACCGCCCGGGGACATTACCAGTGACGGAATGTTCGGCCCCTGGGATCGTGATAACCCCGGAGCGACGCCGCTTTCCGGGCAATACGATTTTAAGAATGCCGATCTCTCCGTATTCCCTGCAATCGCTGGCACGCTTCATTCCACGGGTACGTTCACCGGTGAACTTTCGGAGATCACAGCCAAAGGTGAAGCAACCGTTCCCAACTTTCGCCTCACCCGAGCGAACAACCCGCTGCCTCTGAAAACAACTTTTGAAGTGATGGTTGACGGCACGAACGGCAATACGGAACTTCGACCGGTTCATGCAGTGCTGGGAACCACGGCTTTCACCACTAGCGGCGCTGTCCTCAAACGAAACGGCGAACAACAGCGCACAATCTCTCTGCAAGTCCACATGCCTTCGGGCCAGCTTCGCGACCTCTTGACTCTCGCTATGGCGGGCAAACCGATGCTACAGGGAAAGATCAACTTAGAAGCGAAAATTCTTATACCTCCGCTGGCCAAACGGGTTCGCGAAAAATTGGTGATTGATGGAAAGTTCGCGGTTACCGACGGCTATTTCCTCCAGTCCTCGATCCGGCAGCGCCTGGACGAACTCAGCCGCCGCGCGCAAGGGGAGCCCAAGAATCTGGCGATCGAAGATGTCATGACCGAGGTCGCCGGACAAATCCATCTGGAGAATGAACAGGTCAATTTTCCAATGCTCAATTTCTCCGTTCCTGGAGCGAATGTAGCTCTGAGCGGCATGTATGACATGAAGGAAAGCAATTTGGATTTTGATGGCACGGTACGCTTGGACGCCAAGATCTCCCAAACCATGACCGGCTGGAAAAGAATCCTGATCAAGCCCTTTGATCCGATATTTGCGAAAGACGGCGCCGGGGCGGTTCTGCCGCTCGAAATCTCCGGATCAGCGGACCACCCAAAGTTTGGAATTTCCGTTAAACGCGCTCTATCGCTATCTAAAAAGTGATCTTAAGAAAGAAATCTGCCCAAGGAGGAAAAGTGAAAAACACCACGACCGAGAAGGAAAAAGTACAGACGCAGAACAAGAACCATCAGCCGTTTCTTACGGATGTCCAGGAATTGCGCAAACGCGCCCGCATGAATCTGGAAGAAGGAGCAGTTACCCCGAACTACCAGGCCGATTCCGACAAGACCATCGAGATTCTCCAGTCCGTCCTGGCGACAGAAATCGTGTGCGTTTTGCGCTATACGATGAACGCCGTCGCGGCGCAGGGCATCTCGAGCGATGGCGTGAAGGCGGAATTCGACGAGCACGCCGACGAAGAGCGCGAGCACATGCGTCTTGTTGCTGAGCGAATCAATCAGCTAGGCGGAAAGCCCAACTTCAACCCTGAGGGCCTCGCCTCGCGCGCCACTTCTGAATATGCGGATGCCGAAACGCTGGTCGATATGATTCGCGAAAACCTTGTGGCCGAACGCATTGCGGTGGAGCACTATCGTGAGCTGATTCGATACTTCGCGGATCGTGACCCAACTACCCGCGTGATGCTCGAGGGAATTCTTACGAACGAAGAAGAGCATGCGAACGATATGCACGATCTGCTCGTGGCGCACCAGGGTAAACCGATGCTGCCATCGAATTAATGTGCGCAGTCTCTTCAGGCTGGGGTTCATGCGAGCCCCGGCCAGCCACTTGAATCCCCAAAGCAAACATCACAAACATCCCCGATACTATGCTCGCCACGTATCCAATCGTCAGCGGAGAAACATATAAGAAGAACGCGCCCAAGGATCCGAGCGCGAGCACTCCCACAACGAGCGTCATGGCAATAAGAGCTTCGCGTTTCATGCCCGTCTTGAAGCACGTTAAGGACCGCAACAAAGCTCGGGTTTAAGGATCTTCTCAGCAGAGGTGCGTATGCGCTGTATCACAATTGTTGTAGTTGCAGGAATACTGACTTGCGCCGGTTGCTCTACCAATAGGCCGGCGGCGACAACTTCGGGTCTGTCAAACAGTGACCTGGAAAATGCCGTTAAGGCGAAGCTGGCTTCGGATCCCGCGCTGTCGAGCAATGTCAAAGTCTCCGCAAATGCGGACAGCAATGAGGTGACAATATCAGGGACCCTCCCTTCCGAGGCCCTTCGCGCAAGCGCAGTCGATCTCACGAAGAGTACGCGCGGCGGATTGGTGGTTATCGACAAGATCGACGTGAAGCCCCCGGAAGTTGCTCGCAGCGATTACACGGAAATAATGGCTCGCCACGAGCGTGATAAGGCGAAGGAGTACGGCGACAAGCTTGGAACATCTCTCGATGACGCATGGCTGCACACCAAGATCGCTTCTAAGCTGATCGGAAACGCCGATACTCCCGCGCGGAAGATTAATGTCGATGTGACCAACGGCGTGGTCACGCTGCGCGGCACAGTCGATACCGCAACCGCGAAGGTGGAAGCACAGCGAATGGCTGAAGGTACTGACGGTGTGAAGCGAGTCGTCAACCAACTCACCGTTCGCGCCGCCGGCTAGTGATGGTGCGGCCGGCCGCACTCCAATTTGTTCCAAATGCGTCCAAATAGCCCCGCACGTAGAATGCAGGGCTCGATAATTCTGGCGCGACAGGTCTTACCAAGCCGTAACATAGTACGCATGAGACTATCGCTGTCCCTCTGCCTCCTTCTGACCCCAGCCGTTGCTCTCCTCGCGCAAGAACCTGTCGTCGGCGCGAAAGACCCCGAGTCACTCTTCCACAGTAAAGATAAACAGCTCGACGCCAACAAACAGGTAGTCATGCACATCATGCGTGACCTGTTGGAAGCGAACCATTGGGACGAGGCTCCGAAGTATCTTTCGCAGCGCTATCTACAGCACAACCCTAACGTCCAATCCGGCCTTGCGCCTGTAATGGCTTTCTTCGGCAACAACCCGGCCCGTCCGAAGACTGCGATTCCGGATAAAGATCATTGGAAAACCCAGGTAGTCGCGGTCATGGCCGAGGGCGATCTCGTCACGGTAGCAATCTCGCGCGAATATACGGATCCAAACACGCCCGGCAAAAAGTATACGAGCACCTGGTTCGATATGTGGCGCATCAAAGACGGTAAGGCCGACGAGCACTGGGACGCCGCCACCATTGCTGCGCGCCCGGCGAATACCAAAGAGAAATAGCCGAAGTCTCACGGAGCTTTCAACCCGCCTATTGCTATTGTATTAATTAACTAGTACAATAGCTCACTAGATGGCTAGAGCGGTGCAAGCAACGGTGTTCGCTTTCGCTCTCAATGAGTCGAATGGCATCCCCGTGTATCGCCAGATCATCGATCAGGTCCAGGCGGCCATCGCCTCAGGAAGGCTTGGCCCAGGCGCGCAACTACCCACAGTCCGCCAAGTAGCAGTCGATCTCGCTATCAACCCCAACACTGTGATGCGAGCCTATCGTGAGCTCGAAATACGAGGCGTGCTCACGACCCAGCAAGGAACAGGAACATTCATTGCGGCCCGTCCGGTGGAACGTGACGACACGCACCGCGAGCGTCTGCTCGACCAATTTGTCAGCGAATTTGTAGCACGGGCCGGAGCTGGAGGGTTCACGTTGCCGGAAGTAATCGCCCGGCTCCGCGACCTGCTTCCCGAAGCGGAGACAAGGAGAAAGTAGCCATGAAGCCAAGAGTTCCAGACATTACGGTGAGTCCAATCGGCGTTGTTGCGTTCGTCGTGTTCTTTCTTGCGGGGACCGCGTCAACCATCCTGACGACCAATCCTGTTCCTGTGATTGTGGGCATCATTCTCGGACTGTACTTCCTCTTCGCGATTCGCGTGATCAACCAATGGCAGCGTGTGGCCCTGCTGCGTTTAGGGAAATACAAAGGCTTGCGTGGGCCTGGAACGTTCCTCATCATCCCTATCGTCGATACGTTGACCAATCGAGTCGACCAGCGTGTGCGCGTTTCGAGCGTTACCGCCGAATCTACGCTTACCCGCGATACGGTGCCGGTGGACGTCGACGCTGCGATCTTTTGGCTCGTCTGGAGCGCCGAAAAAGCGCTACTCGAAGTCCAAAGCTTTGATGACGCCATCACGTTAAGCGCCCAAACCGCGCTGCGAGAATCCATCGGCCGCCATTCGCTCGCGCAAATGCTCAGCGAGCGCGAGACTCTCGGCCACGAGCTTCAGAAGATCCTCGATGCCAAGACCACCTCCTGGGGCATTACCGTGCAGTCCGTAGAAATCCGAGACGTCCAGATTCCGCAGGCTTTGCAAGACGCGATGTCGCGCGAAGCCCAAGCAGACCGCGAGCGTCACGCCCGCATCATTTTAGGGGAGGCAGAAACGCAGGTCTCGCAGAAATTCGCAGAAGCAGCGCAGGTCTATGCCGACAATCCGGTGGCGCTTCATTTGCGCGCTATGAACATGCTTTACGAAGCGATCAAAGAGAAGGGTTCCATGGTAATCGTGCCGTCGTCCGCGGTGGAAACCATGGGCCTCGGCGGCATGATGGGTATGACTGCCCTCAATCCGGCGCGCGACGGAAACGGAGCGGCTCCTACTCCTCGCCCGACAACTTAAGCAACGGCGCTCCTGGGATGGAACTCAGCAGCGTCTCGTCCGCCATCACCATCTCGAGATTCCTACGCGAAAGCAGCGCGTGTTCCCGAGCCAGGTTTTCAGCGCGCGCCCCCTGCCGATTCGCCAGCGCCTCAATGAGCGAATGATGGTGCGCCTGGGCGATAGTAAACATCTCCGCAGCCCGTGGCAGCTTCGCGCGAGCAAAAACCAGCGCGCTGGGAGCGGCAAAGGGTAGCGACATCACTTTCTCGAGCGCCCGCCGCAGCATCGGGCTCTTCGCTAAATCGAGCAGCGCGGAGTGAAAGCTTTCATTCAGATCGATATAGCGAGCGAAGGTATCGATCGTAGGATGCTGAATCGCGTCCATCTGGGACTGAATGGTCCGCAGGATGGTAAGTTCCTTCTCGTCCTGTAACCGCTCCGCAGCCAAACGCGCGGCGGTGCCTTCGAGCACCCCTCGAACTTCGATTGCATCCCACATGTCGGATCGAGTAAATTCGCGGACCACAAAGCCGCCCGACGGCGCGACTTCCAGCAACCCCTCATGGGCCAGCCGGTCCAGCGCCAGCCGAATGGGAGTCCGGGAAACCCCAAGTCGCGCTACAAGTGGAAGCTCAGAAATGCGCTCCCCGGGCCTGAAATCGCCGCGAAGCAACATCTCCCTTAAATTCAATAAGGTGCGGCCGGTCTGCGAGACAAACTCGTCGGTGATCCGGCGATCCTTAGGATTTAGTTCTTGCAATTGATTGAAGGCGCCTATGTGATTTATTGAATCACATCGGCGTGTGCGTACGCAATTCTGGAGGTTCTATTTCAACTCTTCGACAGGTATGTCAAAGCGGGCAGTATTGACTACGCCCGAGCGCTGGAACTGCACCCAAACCCGATACATCCCGACACGCGGAAACACCACGTTGAACTGCACTTGAGGACCGCCATCGGCCAGGAAGGGATGCGTGTGGATCAGGTCGATCAGATCGTCGCTGGCGACCAGCATATGCCCCCAGGCGCTGAGGTATTTCTCGAATCCATCCGTCGGCCCGACTTTGAAGAACATCATGGTCTTCGTACCCACGATCGGTTGCGGCGGATCGGTCGTAAGTTCGACGGTCATGTTCTCCGTAGTCTTAGTCGAGTAGTCGCGGACCAGCTTCGGAGGCGCCGGAGAATCGCCGGGAACGATGATCGTCTTGGTGAGCAACTGTGGAGTCGCGCCATCGGGATAGAAGTCGCCCAGCAGCCGGTACATCCCCGGCTTCGGGAATGCGAACTGATGATGAAAGTCTCCATCCGCGCCGAAGGTTGGGTGTTGATGCGCGAATACTTCCAGATCTTCGCTCACCACGAAGAGATGGAAGAGCTTGTCATGGACTTCCTGGAATTTGGTGACCGTCCGGTCCTTCCAAGGGTCATGTATTTCAAATGTCAAATCCGTAGTCTCGTTTGGTTTTGGAGTCCGCGGACTAACCTTCAGATCCATGTGATACTCCACCGGATCCGGAATCCCCTGTTTCAGCGCCATGCCGCAGCGCGCGCACTTCCCAGGGTTATTCGACCTTACGTCGGGGTCCATCGGGCAAATATAGACTTGCCCGTCGTTGGGGTTAGGAACAGGCGCGCCTGTCTGCGCAAGCATGAGCCCAATCAATAAGAACAGTCCTAGTAGGACCCGCACGCCTAAATGCTCCCACAGCGGAAGTACCAATGCAAACTCCCGTTTTTGGTATTGCCAGATCGATTTCTATCTGATATCGTGGAGCACTTCACAACGACACTTGTCATAAGGCTCAGATAGCGGTTAATGGTCTTGAGGGCTTACCTTTTTACGGCATTCGGCGCGTTCTTGGCGCTGATTCCTAACGTTTGCGCCCAGCCTCAGAATGTGGCGAGCGCCCCTCTCACCGTCCTCCCCGTTCAGGGCAGTATTTACGCGATCTTCGGGCCGGGCGGAAACATCACCGTGCAAGTCGGCAAAGACGGGGTCCTTCTAGTCGACACGATGTACGCGGAACTTGCGCCGCGAATCGCTGCTGAAATCAAAAAAATCACTGACCGCCCGATTCGCTATATC
>Ga0126381_100001372_pt1 | contig 26245 bp, 22 predicted proteins | sample PanSoiMetPlot_28_FD_96465 | JGI IMG/M metagenome (GOLD analysis project Ga0126381, IMG submission 96465) | Tropical forest soil microbial communities from Panama - MetaG Plot_28 | ecosystem: Environmental > Terrestrial > Soil > Tropical forest > Bulk soil | place: Panama | collected 2016-02-17
GCCGCGCAGGACACCGCTGCCAAAACGGGCACACGTCCCCGGGTAGGGCTCGCGCTCGCGGGCGGCGGCGCGCGCGGCGGGGCGCACATTGGCGTGCTCAAGGTGCTGGAGGAGATGCACGTCCCGATCGATTGCATCGCCGGCACCAGCATGGGCGCGCTGGTCGGCGGCGGATATGCCGCCGGCATGACGGCCGAGCAGATCGAGCACTTCGTCAGGAACGTCGATTGGAAATCGGTCGTAGGCGGTGTCGGCAGTCGGGAGCTGGAGCCGATCGAGCAGAAGCGCCTCAACGATGCGAGTGGCTCGGTTGAGCTGGGGCTGAAGGCCGGCAAGCTCGTCCCCCACAGCGGGGTCATTGCCACCAGCCGCATCGAGGACGTGTTGCGTACCTACGTGGCGCAGGCGCGAGGTGTAGCGGACTTCGACCGGCTGCCGATTCCCTACCGTGCCGTAGCGACCGACATGCTGAGCGGCAACATGGTCGTGCTCGATCACGGCGACATTGCAACCGCCATGCGAGCGAGCATGGCGATCCCGGGCGCGTTCGCGCCGGTCGTCGTGGACCAGTACGTCCTCGCAGACGGCTTCATCGCGCGCAACCTCCCGATCGACGTAGCCCGTGGCGTGTGCGCGGATGTCGTCATCGCCGTGAATCTCGTCAAGCCAACCGTTAGCCGCGAGCAGCTCACCGGACCGTTGAGTCTCATCTGGCGCACCAATGACGTCATGATGCAAGCCAATGAACGAGCGCAGTTGCAGACGCTGACTGAATCCGATGTGCGCATCGACGTCGACCTCGGGGACATTGGCGCAGCCGACTTCGAGCGCACCGCGGAGACCATCGTCTTTGGCGAGAAGGCGGCTCGCGCGATGTCCGCGCAACTCGCCAAACTCTCCGTTTCGGCACCGGAGTATCTGGCATGGCGCCAGCGCGTGACCGTGAACCAGGGCATCGAGATCCGGGTTGCCGAGGTGCGGTTCGAGGGACTCACGCGGGTCAACCCGGAGTATCTGCGAACGCTGACGGGTGTACGTGCCGGCGATGTGGTTGACATTGCGGCCATCAGCCGCGATGCGGCGCGCTTGTCCGCTCTCGATGATCTGCAAAGCGTCGAATACCAGCTGACGGGTGATCCCGACAACCCCGTGCTCGTCTGGCAGCCAAAGGAGAGCGAGATTGGCCCGGACTACCTGCGGCTGGGCGGCGGGTTGTACGCCGCGGGCGGCGGCGATCTGCAGTTCGAATTGAGCCTGCAGCACGTGCGACACTGGGTGAACGCCTACGGCGGTCAGTGGCGCAACGAGCTGGCGGTCGGCTCGACGTCGCGCGTGGCGACGAGTCTTTACCAGCCACTCAACCTCTCGCAGACCTACTTCGTCGAGCCCGTGGTCGGTGTGGACCGCTCCCTCGAGTACGTCTACAACAATTACAACCGCGTCGCTCAGTACCGCTTCGTCGATCTCGGCGGGCGACTCGATTTCGGAGCCAATGTCGGGCGCAGCAGCCAGATCAGGGTGGCGTACTGGGGCGTGAGGCGTCGCACTGACGTCTACACTGGCCCGGAAACACTGTTACCGACCGGCGTGGCCTGGGACGCCGGCCTCGCGGCAACCGCGTTCTATGACACGCGCGATTCGGCGAGTTTTGCCACCAGCGGCACCGCTGCAGCCGTGCAGTATCTCTACTCCGATCGGGCGCTCGGCGCGACGCGCAACTGGCAACTCGTCGAAGCCGCCGTTCGCGAAGTGGTGCGGCTCGGGAAGATGACGGCCTGGATCACTGCCGCCGGTGGCAGTGATCTCAGCAGCAGCGCACTGCCGCCCGACCGCGCGTTCTCGCTCGGGGGACCGCAGAGCTTTCCCGGCTATGACCTGGACGAGGTGCGCACGCGCGGCTACTGGACGCTCAAGGGGGATTTTCTGTGGCGGGTCGCCGATGTTCTGCCGATCGCAAATCAGGCGCTCTATGGGGCCATCGGGCTCGAGACGGGTCACGTCTACGACCGTGTCGACCCGGTTCCGAACGGGGAGCTCTACGGCATATCTGCCTTTATCGGCGGGCGTACACCGATCGGAGCGCTCGCGGTCGGCCTTGGCAAGGCAACCGGCTCCTGGGCGGGCTGGATCACCCTCGGTACGCCAGTCGGCACCGGCTCCATCCTCAACCAGCCCCTGTTCCGTTGAGGGGGACTAAGAGAGCGCACCCATGACTGGCTCTGTCAGATCGACGATGAGAGTGGCGGCTCTGGTGCTGCTGTTTCTGCTGCTTCTCGGCGCGGCCGGGTGGGGGGTGCTCGCGCTTCTCTACTGGGACCATGCAAGCCCGCCGCTGCGCTACGCGCTGGCAGTCGCCTTCGCGCTCTGCTCGCTCATCCTGGCCATGGGATTCACACGTCGGCGCTGGCGGTGGCGGTCACTGGGATCGTTCGCTGCGCTCTTTGCGCTGTTGCTGGCCTGTTGGACCGCGCTCCAGCCCTCGAACGACCGCGACTGGCAACCTGAGAACGCCGTGCTGGCCTATGCATCGATCGATGGCGATCGCGTGACGCTGCACAATATCCGCAACTTCGACTACCGCAGCGAGACCGACTTCAAGCCTGCGTATTACGACCGCACCTTCGACCTGCGGCAGCTCGATGCAGTGGACCTCTTCACCGCCTACTGGATGGGCCCGGAGATCGCTCACGTATTCCTGAGCTTCGGCTTCGCCGACGGCAATCACGTGGCAATTTCCATCGAAGCGCGCAGCGAGCGGGGCGACGAATATTCCTCCGTGAAGGGATTCTTCCGGCAATACGAGCTGTACTACGCCGTGGGAGACGAGCGCGACCTCGTGCGGTTGCGGACCAACTACCGGCGCCACCCGGTCGAGGACGTATATCTCTACCGCCTGCAGGGCGATGCGGCCGGAGCGCAACGGCTGTTCCTCGAGTACATGCGCCGGATCAACGCGCTCAGGGACCACGCACAGTGGTACAACACCCTGACGACCAACTGCACCAACACCATCTGGCTGATGGCGCGGACCAATCCAGGACACCCGCCCTATTCGTGGAAGATCCTGGTGAGCGGCTACGTCCCCGAGTATCTCTATCACGAGGGTAGGCTGGACACCAGCATGCCATTTGACGAATTGCGCCGGCGCGCCTATATCAACGCACTGGCACGGTCCGCTGACCAGGAGCCCGATTTTTCTCAACGGATTCGCGTGGCGCTGGTGCACCCATGAGCATCGATCCAAATCCCGCAGCGCCGACACTCGTGGCAGCGAGATCCACGGAGTCCACGCTCGACGCCGACATTTTGCAGGACGCAGAGAAATTTTCGCTGATTGTCGGCGGTCCGCTCTTCCAGATGTTCCGCCGCGCGCATCTGTCCGACGATGCTTTGCAGCTGCTCGCGCGCCGCATGCTCACGATCTCCATGGTCGCCTGGTTGCCGCTGTTGCTGTTTTCCACGTGGGATGGTCACGTGGTCGGCAACAGCGTCACCGTTCCATTCCTGCGCGATATCGAGACGCACATCCGCTTCCTCGTGGTCGTACCGCTGCTGCTCATGGCCGAGCCCGTGGTGCATCTGCGTCTGCGACCCATCGCCCGCTCGTTCCTGGACCGGAATCTGATTCCTGAGAGGGCACTGCCAGAGTTCGATGCCATCCTGCGGTCGGCATTTCGGCTCCGCAACTCAGTGATCGCTGAGGTGCTGATGCTGGTGGCTGTCTACGTTGTAGGAGTGCTCATCGTGTGGCGACGGCATACGATCCTCGGGGCGTCGACCTGGTACGTAACGTCGTCCGCTCAGGGCGCGCGGCTCTTTCCGGCAGGGGTTTGGTATGGGCTCGTGAGCCTGCCGATATTCCAGTTTCTGCTGCTTCGCTGGTATTTCCGCCTGTTCATCTGGACACGATTTCTCTGGCAGGTCTCACGCATTCGGCTCAACCTGGTGCCCACGCATCCGGATCGTGTCGGTGGTCTCGGGCTTCTGGCAAATGCCGCGTTCGCGTTCAACCTGCTGCTCCTGGCCCACGGCACCATGGTGGCTGCTCAGGTTGCCAACCGCGTGTTGTTCCTCGGCGAACCCCTGGCGGAATTCAAATTCGAGATCGCGGCGGTATTGCTCTTTCTATTGTGTGTTGTCGTCGGCCCGCTGTTCTTTTTCGCGGTACAGCTAGCCCGAACCAAACGCCGCGGCCTGCTCGAATACGGCACCTTCGCGGAGCAGTACGTGCGCCAGTTCGACGCCAAGTGGCTACGCAGCGGTGTGCCCCATAGTGAGCTGCTCGGCAGCGGTGATATCCAGTCCCTGGCGGATCTGGCGAACAGCTTTGAGGTCGTGCGCGGTATGCGCCTCGCGCCTGTCACGCGGGACACCTTCATCCAGCTGACGGTTGCTGTGCTCGCGCCCCTCGTGCCGCTGCTGCTGACTGTCATGCCGCTGGAAACCTTGGTAAATAAGCTGCTCGGCCTGGTGTTCTAATCACGGTTGCAATTCACGGCCTGAGCCTGCCCCCGGCGCGCACCCCTGCTTCAGCCGGGCCTGTTGCCGCCACGCCCGCCGCACCCATGGTTCGCGCATGGCGCAGGAACGCGCGGAGTACGTCAGATCAAGGCGCTAACCGCACCCTTAAGTCTCCCGTACGACGCCCCCGTGTGGGACCTAGGTCCGATATAAAGCCTCAACCGATTGTGGCGTAGTGACATCAGCAGGTGATAGCTGGGGTCGACGTCAGTCCGGGAAGGGGACTCCTGTATGTTCAGAAGGCGGCTCTGCGCATTTGGGTTGCTGGTCGCCTCGATCGCGCCCAACGCATATGCCCAGTACGCCACTTCCTCCGCTGAGAAGCCGATTCAGTGGTACGTCGATGGTGGCTTGAACGTCCCTGCCGGCGATGCCAGCAAGCTGCTGACGACCGGCTGGACCTTCGGTCTCGGAGTCCTCTTCACTCAGCCTGGCGCGCCGCTCGCACTCAAGTTCGATGTGACGTATGGAACCAACAACGCCACCGCCCACGCGCTCTACCAGGCCTCAGGGACCACCGGCACGAATATCAACGGCGGCTGGGCAGACTTCTGGTCCGCATCGCTCGGGACCCAGTTCAAGCATCATTTCTCGGACACCATGTATGGCTATGCCACTGCCGGCATTGGGGCCTACTACACCAGTGTCTCGCTCACCGAGGTTGGGTACGGCTACATCTGCAACCCGTGGTGGTACTACTGCTACATCGGCACCGGGCAGGTGGTAGTCGCCTCTCACGCCAGCACGAAATTCGGCTGGGACGCCGGGCTCGGCGTTGGCTGGGAGCTCGGCAATGGCCAGTCGCTGTTCGGGGAAGCGCGCTATACCTGGATCGATACGCCGAATCAGAGGCTCACATATATCCCTGTCGTGGTTGGAATGCGGTTTTGAAAGACGTAAGCGCATCACACGCTTCGCACTTCTCGTCGGAGGGATCTCACACCGTGGATACTCTAGCGACCGTTCACCTGGTCGATGACGACGCTTCGTTCCTGGCCGCGACCTCGAGGCTCCTCGCCGCCAAGGGATTTGCCGTAACCGCATTTGATTCTGCCAATGCGCTGCTGTCGCGGGTGTCCGCGGAGACGCGTGGCTGTGTCGTCACGGACCTGGACATGCCGGACATGACCGGCCTGGAACTGCAGGCTTCGCTCGGCTTGCGACGCGTCGGCATGCCAGTCGTCTTTCTGACGGGCCATGCAGATATCCCGAGCAGCGTACAGGCCATGCGCGGCGGCGCCGTGGATTTTCTCGAGAAACCCGCACCAACCGAACGGCTGCTGGCAGCCATCGTGCGCGCCCTGGACAGAGATGCCGAGACCTATGCTGCGCGCATGCGTCGCGAAGAGCGTCGCCGCAGAATCGCGACGCTCACAGAGCGCGAGCGCGAGGTGTTCGCACTCGTGGCGCACGGCGCGATGAACAAGCAGATCGCCGCTGCTCTGGGCATACACGAGCGCACCGTCAAACTGCACCGCACCTCGATTACCACCAAGCTGGGCGTGCATGCCGTCGCGCAGCTCGCGGTCCTGGCGAGTGAAGCCGGGCTTCTCGAGACCGAAACGCTGTTGCCGGCATTGCCGTCGCGCACGAACGTCACGAACCTGTCAGCAAGACGTCCGCTCGGCCGCATCGGTTTCTCGCGCGAGGCCGATCTGGTCAGACTGTTCAGCTGAGCGCAACCGGCAGGCGGTCGCCGTCCGTAATGCGCCCGCTCGTGGCCAGGGAGCCGCGATCTAAACGAGCCTGATCAGTTCCTTCACCAGGCCACAGGTGAGATGGCTCGCAATTTTGTCGACGAACGGAAAGAAGTCGATCGCCGCAGAATGGTCGGCCTTGTCCGAGATGGCGCGCGTCACGATGACCGGGATGCCGTGCTCGTGACAGACCTGTGCCACCGCCGCCCCCTCCATTTCCACGCACAATGGGGCTGGCAGTCCTGCCTGGATCAGAGCCGTGCGCAGACCAAGGAGAGTCTGCGGATTGGCGATGAACTGGTCGCCGCTGATGATCAAACCTTCCCACAGCCTGGGAGATGCCTTGATTCCGAAGCCGCGCAGCACCTCGACCGGGATGTCCTGATGAAGCGGCCCGTTGAGGTAGCGTTCGGCTGACTGACGGGCGAGCGACAGGATCGCTTGCGGAACCTCGAAGGCGCTCTTGCCGAGAAACGGCACCTCGAAGCGCGGAAACAATGGGTTTGCATCCAGGTCGTGTTGCACCAGTGCGGTGCCAATGACCACGTCCCCGATCTCGAGAGCCCGGTCCGCCGCGCCCGCTACGCCGGTGAACACCACGAGATCGACGCCAAAAAAATCAATCAGCGTCGTAACCGTCGATGCCGCGGCGACCTTGGCACAGCGTGAGAACACCAGTACGGCGTCCTTTCCGTAGATCTGTCCCTCGAGATACTCGCGCATGCCGCGCGTTTGCCGCCGAACGATGTGCATATCCTTTTGCAGGAGAGCAATCTCCTGCGGCATCGCTCCCATGATTCCGATCTTCATCGCATGAACCGTCCGCGCTGCATCGCTGCCCGATACTATAGTTGATGCTGACCGATACTATAGTTGAGTAGGTCGGAATGCGCGGCTGCACTAATGTGGATGGGGGAAGGGAACTTCACCTACAGGCCTTTGAGCATGCGATCTTCTGCGGCAGTTTCCGCGCAACCGGTGACGCGCGCGCCTCGCACCACGAAACACCCGTTGCTGCTCTACCTGGCTCCGCCTGCCGCGGCTCTCTGCTATCCGCTGGTGCTTGCGCTCTTTCACCTGTCGGTCACCCATGCCAGCTCCTGGTGGATGGCGCTTCGTGCGCCACTGCTGCTCGCGGCCATCGTCGAGCCCGTTCCCGGCATATACGCGTATTGGAGGCTCGGCGCAGAGGAGAGTCCGTCACCGACCCAGGTTCGCGCGAAGGTGCTGGCCTTGCTCTCGGTCGGAGCGCCGCCGTTATACACCGCCCTGGGGGTCGTGCTGACGATGGCGCACAACGTCGTGTCCGACCTCGCGGTTTGGCCGGTGATCTGGGCCGCAGCTACAGCGCTCCTCCTCGGGTGGCAGGCACGCACCTCCACCACGGAGCCGCTGGCAAAACCGCGGCTGCTGCCGCGTCTGCGCTACGCACACGGGATCAGTGCGGCGGTGATTGTTTGCATCTTTCTCGCCATGCACCTGATCAATCACCTCGCCGGCTTGTGGAGCGAAGCGGCGCACCGGATGCTCATGGGCGCCTTTCGGCACGTTTATCGGGCGGGCGTCGTTGAGCCCGTCCTCGTCGCTTTACTCATGTTTCAAGTCGTCTCGGGGCCGTTTCTCGTATGGCAATACGCCAGGCGGTCGGTCGACCTGATGCGCACATTGCAGATCGCCTCCGGCGTCTATCTGCTGTTCTTTGTGCCGGCGCACATGAACTCGGTGTTCATCTACGCGCGTGCTGTTGCCGGCATACCGACAGACTGGAACTTCGCCACCGGCGCTCCGACGGGAATCCTCCTCGACGCCTGGAATATTCGCCTGCTGCCGCACTACCTGCTCGGTGTGTTCTTTGTCCTCACTCACCTCGTGCTGGGAGCGCGCGTCATCGCGTTGGCCCACGATTCAGGCCGTAGAACTGCCGATCGTCTGGCACTCACCGGCATTGCGCTGGCTGCGACGGTCTCGATTGCCATCATGCTCGGTATGGTGGGGGTTCACCTGGGTCCGAGAGCACCGCTCCCCGCTCACACGACCGCCACCTCGCGCCTCAATACCTCACTGCAGACTCAGGACGATCTTGCCTTGCGGTCTCGGCAGTAACCCGTCGAGCATTTCATGAGCGATGCGTACCTCACTCAGGGGCATGGTCGCACCGATGCGCGTCCGCAGGCGACCCGACTGCACCAGCTTCGTGATCTCCTCGAGCGCCGCCGCAGTTACGCGCGTGATGAAGTAGTCGACACGCGCGTCGACTCGCGCCGCAAGGGCAGCGTCGGGTCTCGAGACCGAGGAAACCAGCAAGCCTCCCGGCACCAGCAGCGGGAAGAGCAGCGATTGTGAGGGCCCACCGACCGTGTCGACCACGACGTCGGCTCGTCTCGTCAGTCGCGAGAAATCGGCCTGGCTCCTGATCACATCCGTTGCACCGAGCTCGCGCACCGTCGCCTCATCAGCGGCGCTGCGCACGGTTCCCACCACATCAGCCCCGCGCGAGCGCGCGATCTGCACCGCGAGTGCGCCGACGTTGCCCGCCGCGCCCTGCACGACGACGGTCTGACCGCTCATCACGCGCGCGTGCTCGACGATCATTTGCCAGGCCATCGCCGCCGCGACGGGGAGAGAAGCCGCGTCAACCGCTGTAAGCCCCGGCGGCCGCCGGGTCAGCATATCCACGCGGCAGAGGGCGAGTTCGGCATAACCTGCGGTGAACAGGCTGTTGGTCGAGCCGTACACTGCCTCACCAGGTTCCAGATTCAGGCCGTCGGCGGGGGCGGCGGCAACCGCTTCGATCGCACCCGCAACTTCCGCCCCCAGCGTCAAGGGAAGTGACAGATCCAATCCTGAGCGGCCCGATCGGACCAATGCGTCCCAGTTTCCGACGCCGGCGGCGCCTACCCGCACGAGCGCCTCACCAGGCCCGGGCGGTGCGGAGGCCACCTGTTCCACAACTATGGCCGCTGGTGGACCGAAAGCGTGTATGCGCGCCGCTCGCATCATCGATCTCCAGGTTCAGGCCACAAGCTGTCGATCAGCAGTCTACTGGTGTGCGACGATCGCTACCACGCACCCCCGCCACGCCCTCCCGGCAGCAACTTGAAGAGGTCATAGGTGACTCATCCCGACCGACGCACCGCCCTCCGCCTCATCCTGGGGACGCCGATCGCGCTTGCGAGCTTCAGCTTCAGTGTGTCCGATGCCGCCCGGGCGGCGGCCCTCACCAGGGACGAACGCGACCGGCTTACCCCCGATCAGGTCATCGAGATGTTGAAGCGCGGCAACGCGCGCTTCCGTACCGGCAAGATGCAGGCACATGATTACCTCGCGCAGAAGCGCGCCACCGCTGGCGGCCAATACCCGGCGGCCGCGATCCTCAGTTGCATCGACTCGCGTGCGCCGGCCGAGATCATCCTGGATGCCGGGATCGGTGATACCTTCAACGCGCGCGTTGCGGGAAACATCGCCAATGACGATCTCATCGGGAGTCTCGAGTTCGCGTGCGCAGTGGCAGGAGCGAGGGTCGTGCTCGTCATGGGTCATACGGCCTGCGGCGCCGTGAAGGGTGCCATTGACAACGCGCAGCTGGGCCACCTCACCGCATTGCTGGACAAGATCAAGCCGGCCATACCGGCGACGACTCTTGCAGGCGACCGAACCAGCAGGAACGCGGCGTTCGTGGACGCCGTTGCCAGCACCAATGCCCGCCGCACCGCCGACGAAATCCGTGCGCGCAGCACGGTGTTATCGGGGCTGGAGAAGCAAGGAAGGATCAAGATCGTGGCCTCCATGTATCACCTCGTCGGCGGACGGGTCGAGTTCCTCTGACGCATGACCACCCTCGACACCAGCTTCCTTTTAGATCTGGATGGGACGCTCATCGACAGCGTGTACCAGCACGTGGCGGCCTGGCAGCAGGCACTGCACGGGTCGGGGATCGAGCTGTCAGTCTGGCGCATCCACCGCCGAATCGGCATGAGCGGTGGACTGTTCACGGAAATGTTGCTTCGCGAGATCGATCGTGAGATCACCCCGGCATTGCTCGAGGAACTCCAGCGGCGTCATGCCGAGGCTTACCTCGGCATGGCGAAGTGGGTGCGCCCGCTCCCCGGCGCAACGGACCTCCTTCGACACCTGACGCACGCGCGCATTCCGTGGGCGATCGCCACGAGTGGCAGGGCGGTCACGGCGCGGCGCAACCTCGAGTTGCTGGGTCTCGATCCGAACGCAACTGTCCTGATCACCCGCGAGGATGTGCGTCGCGCGAAGCCGGATCCGGATCTGTTTCTGACCGCAGCCGCCCGGCTGGGCTCTGACATTGAGTCGGCAGTGATCGTTGGTGACAGCATCTGGGACATGCTCGCTGCACGGCGTGCGCGCGGACTGGGCGTTGGAGTGCTGTCCGGCGGCTACGGTCAGGATGAACTCGAACGTGGCGGCGCGATCCGAGTATACGAGGATCCTGCCGATCTGCTGCTGCATATCGACGAGATCGGGGGACGCTCGTGATCGCTGGAAACGGCAGCAGGAGGCTTACCCGACTGGCGCGCCCGTCATGACGACTTACGATGCGATCATCATCGGTACCGGGCAAGCCGGCCCCTCGCTCGCCGAGCGCCTGGCCCAGGCGGGAATGCGGGTCGCGATCGTCGAGCGCGGCAGGTTCGGCGGCACTTGTGTCAACAACGGCTGCACTCCGACCAAGACCCTGATTGCCAGCGCTCACGCCGCCAGGATCGCAGCACGTGCTGCGGATTTCGGCATCCGGATCGACGGATCCGTCAAGGTTGACATGCCGCGGGTGAAGGCGCGTAAGGATGCCGTGGTCAAGAGCTCGGCTGACTCGCTGGAACAATGGCTGCGCTCGCTGGCAAACGTGACGGTATACAAAGGTCACGCGCGGTTTGTAGACGCTCACACCGTGAGCGTGGGCGCGGAATCGCTGCGTGCGGAACGGGTATTCATCGATGTCGGCGGACGCCCTGCAGTGCCGAATCTTCCCGGCGTCGACAACGTGCCCTTTCTCACCAGCGATTCCATGATGGACGTCGACTTCGTACCCGGCCACCTCATCGTCGTCGGGGGCAGCTACGTCGGTCTGGAGTTCGGACAGATGTACCGCCGATTCGGCAGCCAGGTGACGGTCGTCGAGATGCGCCCGCGACTGATCGGACGCGAGGATCCTGACATCTCCGACGCGGTGCGCGGGATTCTTGCGGCGGAGGACATTGCGATCCGTCTCGACGCGAAATGCATTGCCCTCGAAGGTGGAGCGGGTGTTCGGGTGCGCCTGGAGTGCATCGCCGGACAACCCACCGTCGAAGGCACGCACGTGCTCCTCGCTGCGGGTCGCACGCCAAATACCGATGACCTCGGCCTCGAGCGCGCCGGGGTGGAAACGGATGCACACGGCTACATCAAAGTGGATCACTACCTGAGGACCTCGGCGCAAAGCGTCTACGCCCTCGGCGACTGCAACGGCCGCGGCGCTTTTACGCACACGGCCTACAACGATTTCGAGATCGTCGCCGACAATCTCCTGAAAGGTGCGCAGCGCAAGGTGACCGACCGGATCCCGATCTATGCGCTGTTCACCGATCCACCGCTCGGACGCCTCGGCATGTCAGCGACCGAGGCAAAGCAGGCGGGTTACCAGGTGCTGATCGGCCAGATGCCTATGACGGAGGTGTCCCGCGCGCGCGAGAAAGGGGAAACCCAGGGCTTCATGAAGGTGCTCGTGGATGCCAACAGCAGGCAGATTCTCGGCGCCGCGATTCTCGGTACCGGTGGGGACGAAGTCGTGCAAACACTGGTCGATGCGATGTACGGTCATCTGCCCTGCACCACCGTCGAGCACGGCGTTCGCATTCATCCCACGGTGAGTGAACTGATCCCGACCCTGCTGGGCGAGCTCAAGCCACTGGGCTAGCTCATCGCTCTCTCCACCGGCGGAGACGAGCGGGCCTGCTCATAGACCTGCAGTCGAACCAGGGCCGCCGATAACAGCGGCGTAGCGACGCCGTTCGCACTTGCCCTCATCACCAGGTCGCCGACGATCTGATCTGCCTCGACGGGCTGTCCGGCTTTCATGTCCCGATACATCGACGAGGTCAGACTGGAAGCCCGATCGGTCAGCAGCTTCAGCACCAGCGATCTGAACGTGTCGCCGAGCGGTCGCCAGGCGGCAGCTACTGCCGCCAGCACCTCACCGAACAGCGCCTGTGCAAGCTCGATGCCGCCCGGGGCCCGTGCCACCTGGCCGACGTCGGCGTCGAGCAAACAGGTGACTGCGCCGAGGGTCGCGAGCATGGCCCACTTCTCCCACATCTCGCGCTCGATCTCCGCGGACAACCGCGCGTCGAAGCCCGCGTTCCTCATGAGCTCATCGAGCTTCAGGATGCGCTCAGATCTCTCCCCACTCCATTCACCGTACGCCAGGTCATGGAAATTCGCTCGATCCAGGATCCGGCCGCGCTCATCCAGGGTGGTCGAGATTCTTGCGAGTCCACCCAACACGTGTGGTGCCCCGAAACGCGCGCGCAACGTTTCCATGTGCCGCATGCCGTTGAGTACCGGCAGGATCATGGTGCCGTCAGTGACATAGGAACCGAAGTCCGCCATCGCCGCGTCCAGCTGATAAGCCTTGACGGCGAGGAGAATGACGTCGAATTCGCCCGCTGTTTGACCGGCGCTGATGGTCCTGACTGGAACGACGGTCTCTGCGCCCCTGCTCGAGATGATGAGTCCGTCGGCCAGTTGGGTGGCGCGGCGGTCATGGACGAGAAAGGTGACGTCTCGTTCGGCGGCCGCCAGCCGACCGCCAAAATAGCCGCCGACGCTGCCTGCCCCGACGATCAGCGCTCTCATGATGGGCGCATTATCCCGAAGACACGACACCACTCCCAACTGGAGCAGCAGCGCGACAGACAGAAGCGCTCACCTGGGCAGTGTCAGGGGTATATCCCGCAGGCGGGCACCGGTTGCATCGGCGATGGCATTGGCGATCGCCGCAGCGGTCGGCCCTTGCGCCGCCTCTCCCGTGCCAAGGAACGGTGTGCCGGGCTGATTGAGTATATGAACCTGAACCTCGTCCGGGATGCCGCTGAAGCGCAGAATGGGATAACTGCCCCAGTCGCGGCTCGTGATCCGCGTGCTATCAAAAGTCACCCGCTCATGGAGAGTCCAGCTCGCCGACTGCAGGATTCCGCCCTGGATCTGGTTCTCGACGCCATCCGGGTTCACCGCCTCACCGCAATCAACAGCCGCGACCGCACGCTTGAGACGTACGCGGCCGTCTTTCCGGTCAACCTCGACTTCGGTGGCGAGCGCCAGATATGCCGCGACGTTCTTGTAGCGCGCAAAGGCAAATCCGCGACCATGGCCCTGCGACCTCGGGTAGCTGCTCCAGCCAAAGCGCTCGGCTGCCTCAGTGATGACGGCTCGAGCCCGCGGGTCATCGAGATGGCGGAGCCGAAACTCGACCGGATCGGCCCTCGCAGCCTGCGCCAGCTCATCGACGAAGCTCTCGATGGAGAAGATGTTCATGTAGGCGCCGAGGCTGCGCAGCGCCGAAACGCGCAGCGGCATTGCGGCTACGAACTCATAGGTCACTCGCGCCTCGGGGACTGAGTAGAGTGGCGCGGCATTGCGATCCCCGCCCCCTTCGGGCAGTGGCAGGGGCCGCGGCGGCGGCGGAGCGCTCGGATGTGCGAGCAGCGAGGCCGGAAGCAGATTGCCGGCCGGGCCGGCCCGCGTCGCATGAGTACAGCTGCGCACGGAATAGTCCCACCCGGCGATACGTCCGTCGGATCCCAGTGCGGCGCGAGCTTTCGTGATCATCGCCGAGCCGTACGGCTCCCAGGCGTGCTCCTGTTCGCGCGCCCACTGCACGCGCACGGGGCGGCCAGGGACCACCATCGCCAGGAGTGCCGCATCGGCGCCGGCGTCGTCAGCGCCGTTGTGTCCATAACATCCCGAGCCGTCGATCTGGATGCAGCGGACCCTCTCGAGCGGCAACTGCACCAGCTGAGCGATCGCGGCTCGCAGCGGGAAGACTCCCTGGCTGTGCGTCCAGACGGTCAGCTGCCCGTTTTCGAACCGGGCGACGGCACACGACGGTCCGATTGAGGCATGCATCTGGTAGGCGCGGCGATAGGTGGCCTCCAGGACCTTCGTGCCGCCTTTCAGGCCGCCCGATCCGGCGAGAACTGATATCTGCTGGGCCGGCTGGGACGCGAGCCAAGCGAAGATCTGGTCGGGCTCGGGCAACGTTGGAACCTCGCTCCAGGTCGCAGCCTCGGCCAGAGCGTGCATCGCTGCGACAGCCTGATATTCGCGCTCGGCGATCACCGCCAGGTAGTTACCGTCACGGTGCACCGTCCGCACGCCCGGCATCTTGGCGATCGGAGTCGTATCAACGCGCACGAGCGTGGCGTGGTACGAGGCGGGACGCACGACGCGCGCATGGAGCATCCCGGGCAGGCGCAAGTCGTGGACAAACACCGGGACACCGCTGACCTTCGCCGGGATGTCGACACGTTGCAGGCGGCTGCCGATCAGCCGGTGGTGCGCGGCGTCGATGAGATCCGCTCGGCCGTCGGCGGTGAGGTGCAGCAGTTCGTTCTTGACCAGCGCTCCGAAGCCGAGCCGCCGCCCGTCGTCCGCAACGACTGCGCCATCCTGCGCCTTGAGACGCTCCCGCGGAACGGCCAAGCGGTCGGCCGCGGCGCCAATCAGCAGCGAGCGCGCCTGTGCTGCCGCGTAGCGAATCGCCGTGCCACTGTCCTGCATGGAGTGGCTGCCCGCCGTGTAACCCTCGTTGGGCGTGAGTGCCGTGTCGGCCGTGACGAGGTGAATGGCCTCGGGCGCGACCACCAGCTCCTCGGCCGCGATCTGAATGAGCGCGGTCTTGATGCCCTGTCCGAGCTCGCACTTGCCGGTGAAGACCGTGATCGCGCCACGGTCGTCGATGCGGATCCAGGAATCGAGTTGTGGGTAGCGCCGCAGACTCCCGGGCAACTTCGCTTCGGCCGGCTCCTGCGTGATACCCAGTCGCGCCTGCAGCGAGAAGCTCACGATCAGCGCGCCCCCGCCGAGGAGAAAGCCGCGTCTCGACGAGGTCAGCCGCGGGAATGCGCTCACCGGTCCGCCTCACGCCGTGGCCCGGAGTTGTTTCTCAGCGACTCACTCGCGCGGCGGATGGCGCGGAAGATGCGCACGTGGGTGCCACAACGGCAGAGATTCGGCTCCATACGCTTACGGATCTCGGCGTCCGAGGGCGCCGGATCGTGATCCAGCAGCGCCTGGGCGCGCATGATCATGCCGGCGATGCAATACCCGCACTGTGCCGCCTGCTCATCGATGAAGGCCTGTTGCAGCACTCCGGGCTTTGCGGTGGTGCCGAGCCCTTCTACGGTGAGAACGCGTCGACCCTTCAAGGTGCCGACGGGGGTGACGCATGAGTTGACGGCGGCGCCGTCCACCATCACCGTGCAGGCGCCGCACTGACCGAGGCCGCAGCCGAATTTGGCGCCATTCAGCGCGAGCTCATCGCGCAACACGTAGAGAAGCGGCGTCGCGGGATCAACGTCGACCTGATGCGCCTTGTCATTGACGGTCAGCGTGATCATTTTCCATTTACGCGCAGCTCACAGGAGCTCCACGCGAAGTACTTCGTTACGCGTCGCATCGCAAACGGAACAGATATGGCGTGCCTTCTCCACGAGCGCTTCAGCGGCTGCGCGTTCGAAACCCGGCAGCTTGACGGCGAATGTGAACTCCAGGCCAAAACCTCCATCCGGCCGGAGGCCGAACCCGACCGTAGCTTGCACGCTGGCGTCCGGCGGGAACTTCGGTCCGTCCCGTGAGCACACCGCCTGCAACGCGGCATGGAAACTCGTGGCGTAGGCTGCTGCCAGCAGCAGCTGTGGGTTGTTCCCGGCGCTGCTTTCGCCTCCCAGCTCCCTGGGCTTGGCCAATACGAGGTCCAGCGTGCCGTCGGTCGTGCGCACGTGCTCGTTCAGCAGCCCGCCGCTCGCGATTGCGCTGGCCGAATAAAGAATGCTTAGCGTCGTCGGTTTAGTTGGAGAGTGCACGGCAGCGATCTCCTGTCATAAAAGCCGTGAGGTCTGGAGTTCCTGGCCTGCCTTGAGCTCTCACATGATAGACGCGTTCATCTTTCCAGGCGGCTACGTCTGAGCCGCAGCAGCTATTGCGCTCGCTGTCGCACACGCCTTCACACCGCCGGTGCGGCTGACATCGTGGCCGTGGCTTCCGCTCTCAGCCAGCGGCAAAAGCGTGCCACGCGTGGCAGCGACACCGACTCGGGCAATGCGACGACGTAGTAGGAATACGCAGTCGGCGTTGCAACCGGCCAGGGACTCAGCAGCGTCCCGTCGTCGAGGTAATCGGCGACGAGACTGAAGCGCCCCAGAGCCACGCCAATGCCGCGGACGGCCGCCTCGATCGACAGGTCTGCATTGCTGAAACGCTGTCCGCCAAGGTGACTGCCAGCTGGCCGCCCGAGCTTACGCAACCAGCTGCGCCAGTCGGACTGGCTCTCATCGCCTTCCGCGGCGGAGTCATGCACTAACGGCAGTGCGAGCAGCTCCTCGATGGTGCTGATTCGCCCGTGCTCTGACAGGAGCTTTCGGCTGCACACCGGTAACACGCGGTCTCTCATGAGAAGAGAAACCGCGTGGTGCGGGTACTGGCCCCGCCCGAAGCGCACCGCGAGGTCGATGCCCTCGGCGCGCAGGTCCGATAACTCCGCTCCCGCGATCACCTGTACTTCTATTTCGGGGCACAGATCGAAGAACCGTGGCAGCCGCGGCGTCAGCCAACGCGACGCCACTGAGGGCAGTGCAGTGACCCGCAGGCGCTGCGTCTCGTCCAGCTTGCCGAACTCGGCGATGATCCGCGCGATCTCTGCCAGCGATTGATTCATGTGGTTCGCGAGCGCCTGGCCGGCCGGGGTGAGCTCCAGGCGCCGTGTCAGACGGGTGAACAGCGTGACTCCGAGCTCCTCCTCGAGCGCCTTGACCCGATGACTCACCGCGCTCTGGGTGCGGTGCAGTTCCTGCGCAGCCGTAGTGAAATTCAGGTGCCGTGCGGCGACGGCGAATACGTGGAGCGCATCGAGGGGTGGAAGGCGAGACATGGTCGGTATCCCGCAACAGGCACCGGCGTCGTGCCAGGCATGAGCCTAATTCATGGGTGACCTCCCCGCATAGTCGTTTGTCACGCGCGCGCAGTGCGTGTATCTAGGCCCTTTTGCTCGCGAGGGAACGGAATCATGCGTTCACTTGCTGACCAGCGTGTCGCCGCAGACGAATGGATCTACCCCGATGAGCTGCCGGGCTCGTGCGACGAGTGGATTCCGGCCACGCAGAATGCAACGCGCACGAAAGTCGGCCCTGCATCGAATTCCCTGGCCGCGCTCGACTACGGCGAGTTTGCCGCGATGCTGAAGGGCGCATTGCGCAATTTCAGCCGCTCTGACCTGCTCGCCCGAAGCCCGCTGCTGCGCTCGCGGCTGCTCGCGACGGGCGCGAGTGCTGCCGACCTGCAAGCCCTCCTCCGGCGAACGGCCGCTGAGCTCTTCTGTGGACCGCGCGATGAGAAGCTGCGCCGCGTGCTCGAGCTGTCTTACTTTCGGCCGGCACCCAAACAGGAAGTCGCAGCCGAGCGTCTGGGCCTTGCATTCAGCACCTACCGCCGCCATCTGGGCACAGCGCTCGAGCGATTGGCCCGATGGCTCTGGAAGCTCGAGCAGGCCGCGCCTGCCCGCGCGCCGAGCCTGTCGATCGTCGTGCTGCCGTTCGCCAACCTGAGCAGCGAGGAGGGCCTTGGCTACCTCGTCGATGGCATCACTGAGAATCTGACCACGGACCTGTCCCGTGTTCCGGACATGCTGGTCATCGGCCGCAATACGGCGTTCACCTACCGGGGGAAAGGGCTCGATCCGCGTGATATCGGCCGCGAGCTCTCGGTCCATTACGTGATGGAAGGCAGTGTGCAGGCGGAAGGCGACCGTCTGCGCATCAATGCCAAGCTCATCGATGCCGAGACCGGCGCACAGCTGTGGGCGGATCGCTTCGATAAGCCGCGTGAGAATCCGTTTGACGTGCAGGACGAGATCACAGCGCGGCTGGCGCACTCGGTGGACGTACAGCTGGTGGATGCGGAGAGCCGGCGTGTATTGGCCCAGCGCCCCAATGAGCTGAGCGCCGCGGATGTGACACTGCGTGCCCGCGCGGTCTGGAATCGGCCTTTCCGCCTCGACACGGTTCGCGAGGCGCGCCGCCTCTATGAGGCGGCATTGCGCCAGGACGAATGCAACCTCGGCGCACTCATCGGCCTGGCCGATTGCCACGTGCGCGAGGTTGCCTTTTACGGCTCGGAGAACCGCCGCGGGCAAATCTGCATTGCAGAAGGCCTGGTTGCGAAGGCGCTGGCTCTTGCCCCCAACAATGCAGCCGCCAACTTCATCCGCGGCACGGTATTGTTCGCGAAACGAGCGCCGCAGGCGGCGGTGGAGTTGTTCGAGCGTGCCATTGCGCTCGACGGTAACCTGGCACGCGCACACGCCTACCGTGGCCTGGCAGAGATCACGCTGGGGCGGGCCGAGGCTGCCGAGAGCCACGTCGCCCGCGCCATGCGCCTCAGCCCGCGCGATCCGATGTATCCCTCATGGGAAATGATCGTGGGCATCGCGGACCTGTATCTCGGCCGGCTGGACGCGGCCGTGGTGCATCTGCAGCACTCCGCCGCACTCAATCGCAACTGCGGCTGGACGCAGGTTGCGCTCGCCGTAGCACTCGCATTGCGGGGTCGCGACGATGAGCAGGCGGCCCTTATCTGCGCCGAGGCACGCCGGATCGCGCCGAATTTCACCATCGCCAGATACCGTAGCGAAGTCCTCAGTCGCGATCCGGTCTACCTGGCACAGCGTGAGCGCTTCATCGCTGGATTACGCAAAATCCGCATTCCCGATGCGTGAGGACCAGGGCGCGCCAGGCGTGCGCGCGGCACGCCCGCCGCCTCGGTGGCGAACGTCTTCCTACTCGTGCGGGTGCGGTACGAGCCGCAGGTACGGCTTCGGTGCCTGCCAACCCCCGGGAAACATCTGCTTTGCCTGCTCGTTCGAGACCGAAGGCAGGATCACCACGTCCTGACCCGGGCGCCAATCGGCTGGGGTCGCCACTTTGTGGGTCGCCGTCAGCTGACAGGAGTCGAGCACTCTCAGGATCTCGCGGAAGTCGCGACCGGTGCTCATGGGATAAACGATCATCAGTTTGATCTTCTTGTCGGGACCGATCAGAAACACCGAGCGCACAGGAGCATTGTCGGCGGCAGTGCGGCTGGCCGCATCGCCGCTGGCGTTCGCCGGCAGCATGCCGTACAGCTTCGCGACCCGCAGATCAGTGTCGGCGATGAGCGGAAAGTTCAGCGCCGCGCCCTGTGATTCCTCGATGTCCTGGGCCCAACGCCGGTGGTCTTCCACCGAATCCTCGCTCAGACCGAGAATTCGGCAACGGCGCTGGTCGAACTCGGGTTTCAGCCTTGCCAATGTGCCCAGCTCCGTGGTGCATACGGGCGTGAAGTCCTTCGGATGCGAGAAGAGCATCGCCCAATCGTCGCCGATCCACTGGTGAAACTGGATCGTGCCCGCGGTCGTGGCGGCGGTGAAGTCCGGCGCTATATCGCCGATCAACGGGTGTGTCATGTGCAGCCTCGTGTCTCGTCGGAATGTGTGCAACGCCGCCAAGCATCGCGCGTTGCGCTGCTCAGACGCGACTGCGGCAACTGCTCAAGAAGTGCTCAGCCGAGCGCAAGCCTGAGCGCTACCACGGCGCCAGCGTAGGTCGTACGTCCCATTGTGGCGACAGGGTGCCCGGCCGACACTTTGCACGGAGGGGTTGAGCGCCGACGCGGTCGGCTCGTATTACAAACAGACATTTTACAAACAGACATTCAACCTGCTCGGGGAGACCCTCATGAAAAGTGCTTGTGCACTGGGCGGTGCCGTGCTGTTGGTGCTTTTGTGTGGATGCAAGTCGCAACAGCAGATGGTCGACGAGATGCAGGCGGACGCGACGCAGGTGGCCAAACAGCGGGGCAAGTTCGAGCTCAACTGTCCGGACGCAACTGCGGAGGTCCTCAGCAAGGAAATGATCCAGTCAGATGTGAGAAATCCGCGCTGGGCACCGCCAGAACGCGCGCAATACACGGTCGGGGTCTCAGGATGTAACAAGCGGGCCACATACATGGTCGTGTGCGCCGAGGGCGGTACGGGCTGCGTCCCGGTCGGGGCACACAACGTCGTAGAGAAGTGACGCAAGATCGTCGCTCACGCCCCGCAGCTTCACCTTTGCTACGCGCCGGTCGCCGGGCTACCGACACCACGCACTCGACAGCGTAAAATGCCCGCACGGCGCTGAGGCGCACCACGAGGATCCCCGCAGTGTCGCCGTCGGGCAGCGGACTATCCCTGAAGCGCAGGATCGCAGGAGCGTTGTGCGCACTTCTGCTCCTGTTCGGAACTTCGTGGTCGCCCGCTGCGACCGACACCAGGACCTTGACTGCAATCCTCCTCGTCGCACGAGACGGACTGCCCGATCCGGATTTCGCCGACTCGGTAGTCCTGGTGATGAACAACCTCGGACCGGCGCCGGTCGGTGTCATCGTCAACCGGCCAACGAAAATTGCCGTGTCGGAGCTTTTTCCGCAGCTGAAGCAGCTCGCACGCGTGCATGACAAGGTGTACTTCGGTGGACCGGTCGAATATGGATCCGTATGGTTCCTGTTTCGCGCCTCTTCGGCACCTGAGCACGCGATACGTGCTCTTGACGGTCTCTACCTCAGTGCCGACGAGGATTTGCTGAGGCAACTGCTCAGCCGCGACAAGCCGATGGATGGCCTGCGGATCTTCATCGGGCACTCGGGTTGGGCGCCGGGACAGCTCGAGTCCGAGATCGCCAACGGCGATTGGGCCCTCCAGCACGCCAACTCGGACGCCATCTTCAACCGCAAATCCGAGCACGCCTGGCCTGCGCCGCAGGCACCAAAGCCGAGCACCTGACGGCGTTGCGGCGCCTGCCTTGGCAGAACCGCGTCAGCAGCGAGCGGTTTGGGTGGCAATCCGGGCCCGTGAGAGCAGACGTACCAGTTCCACGGACGAGCGTACCTGCATCTTGTCCATGACTCGCCGCCGGTGGATCTTGATGGTCTTTTCCGCCCTACCGAGCTCCGCCGCGATCTGCTTGTTGAGCCTGCCACCAGCAATGAGCTCGAGGACCTGACGCTCACGCGGCGTCAGGGTTGCGAGTCGGCCGAGGACATCGTTTCGCTCGCGATTGCGCGCGCAGCGCGCCAGGTCCCGCGCTAACGCTTCGCGCACGGCGGCCAGCAACTGCGTACCCTGTACCGGTTTGGTGAGCAAGGTGACGGCGCCGAGCTTGATTGCCTCCACCGCTGTCTGCATATCGCCCTGCCCGGTGATGAATACGATCGATCTGTCAGCGCCGCGCTCCAGCAGTTCTCGCTGCAGGTCGAGTCCGCTCATGCCGGGCATGCGCACGTCGCTGACCAGGCAGCCGGGGATCAGTGCATCGTGTGCCGCAAGGAACTCGGCGGCGCAGGTCCACGCCTGGACCACGAAGCCGCCTGCCTGCAGGAGGCGTTCCAGTGCACGAACCACGGCCGGTTCGTCGTCGAGCAGAAATACGATCGGAGACTGTGAGATCGGCAAGCCGTCCATGGCTGCACTCTTCCTGGGGCGACTTGCCGGAGTCTAAGGTCGGGCGCGAATTGCGGACTATGCAAATCGCGCCAAAGCGCCCACAGGTGGCAATGCGACCGGTCGTTCATGGAAGGAGCGTAGCGCAGCGGCCGTCACCGCCGTGTTAAGAATCCGGCGGCTGCACGTTCACCTTCATCGCGTGGAAGTCGAGCGTCACGACGCTGTGCGCGAGCAGCGCATTGCCAACCGTCGCCTCGAACAGCCCGTCCGGCTGGTGTACGGGCAACGAGCCCTGGCCCGAGAAATAGATCGTCGCCGGCATGGCGGTCAGAGTGTACGGTCCGAAAGCGACACTCTGCACCCGGGCCTCGTTCATGTTGACGCCACCGTCGGTATAGGGAAAGAACTTTGGCAGGCCTTGCGCCGCCACGCCTCGCAAGCCGAGCGCGCCAATCGCCTGATCGTAAACCAACAGAGTGCCGGTGAAGCAGGTGTCGATCTGCGCGTTCACGGGCTTGTCGTTTACCTTGAAACCACCACCGACCACGATCGGTGGACCCTGCTTGCCGAAGGTGATCAGGCTCAACGGGCTGCCTGCCGCAGTGGAGTCGTCCGCGAGTGGGTCGAGCACGCGAACTTTCCGTTGCGGATAGTCGATCTGCAGAATCAAACCGCTGAAGAGCGTGTAAGCCAGCGCCCCGTCGACCCCGCGTGGCAGCGCCCCGGTCTGTTCCGGGCTCAACGCCGCGAACCGTCCTGAGAGCGACCGCTCAGCGAGTGAGACCGTCTGCGCACCGAGGCGAAAGATGCCGTCCAGCGTTTTCCCGTTCTGCTCCAGCGGCTCGAGTGGCAAGTGGAGGGTTTGCGCAGTTTCGATGGTCAGCCACGAGTTGATGTTGCCGGTATCCAGCAGCAGCAGATGGCTCTTGCCGTCAGCCAGTGTGACTGGCAGGCAAATCATGCCGTCACAGGGTTCGAACGGCACCTCCGCCGTCTCGGCCAGGGCCGCTGGTGCTGCCAATGCGAGGAGTGCGGTCAATGAGAAACTGTGTACGAGTCGCTGCATGGTCGGGGATTATCCACCAGCGCTCGTTGCATGGGTACGTGCGACCGCCTGCCGGTCGCAGCCGGCGACGGCGGCGAAGCGAGCGCCATGCCGGGACGAAGGCTAGAATCGGCTGCGGATCGATCAATAAGAACGAGGCGCCGGGGGCCGCAAGATGCGCACGACGATGATGCAGATGCCGCTGTCGCTCAACGGGCTGCTGGAGCGCGCGGGACGCTTATTTGGCAAGAGCCAGATCGTATCGCGGCTGCCAGATAAGACCCTGCGCCACCACAGTTATTCAGAGTGGTACCGCCGCACACGTGCGCTTGGATCCGCCCTCCAGCACCTGGGCCTTCGCAAAGGCGACCGGGTCGCCACGCTGTGCTGGAACCATTATGCGCACCTGGAAGCCTTCTTCGGCATTCCGGCCGCGGGGGGCGTCATCCATACGCTCAATCTGCGCCTGCCGCCACAGCAGATCGGTTGGATCGCGCAGCACGCCGCCGACCGCTTCCTGATCGTCGATGACGTGCTGCTGCCACTGTATGGCCAGGTGGCCCCGCACTACCGCTTCGAAAAGGTGCTGGTAGTGCCGTTGTCCGGTGCAGGTGTGGCGGCGGAATTCAGCGACTACGAGGCGCTGCTGGATGACGCCGATCCCGATGGGTTCGAGTATGCGCCGCACGACGAAAACGATCCGGTCGCTCTCTGCTACACGAGCGGCACCACGGGCCGCCCGAAGGGTGTCGCTTACTCCCATCGCAGCACCATCCTGCACGCGCTCGCCAACGGACTCGCAGACCTGAGCGCGCCCCGCAGCAGCGACACCGTGCTTCCGGTCGTGCCGATGTTTCACGTCAATGCCTGGGGAGCACCGTACGGTGCGGTCATGGTGGGTGCGAAACTGCTGTTCCCCGGCCCGCACCTGCATCCGGACGATCTGTTGGATCTGATGCAGCTCGAGCCGCCCACCATGGCGCTCGGCGTGCCCACCATCTGGCTGGGACTGATTCAGGCTTACGAGCGCGCACTGGTCGAGCAGCCGGGTCGCTGGAAGCTGCCCGCGGGAATGCGCTCCCTGGTGGGCGGCTCGGCGGTCCCCGAATCGCTGATTCGTGCGTTCGCGCGCTACGGCGTGCGTATCCAACAGGGCTGGGGAATGACGGAAACCTCACCCGTCGCCACGCAAACGTACCTGACCGCGGCGCTCGCCGGCGTTTCGGACGACGAGCAGCTCCGTCGTGCCGCGATGGCCGGGTTGCCCTTGCCGCTCATCGACCTGCGCCTGCGCGCCGAGGACGGTACTGAACCCCCGCGTGATGGTCGAACCATGGGCGAAATCCAGGTCCGCGGACCCTTCGTTACGGGCTCGTATCACGAGAGCGGCTCGCCATCCGACAAATTCACCGACGACGGCTGGTTGCGCACCGGTGATGTTGGCACGGTCGACGAGCACGGGTTCCTGAACATTACCGATCGCACCAAGGACCTGGTGAAGTGCGGTGGGGAATGGGTGAGCAGTGTGTACCTGGAAAACCTGCTGATGGCGCACCCGAGCGTTGCAGAGGCGGCCGTCATCGCCGTGCCCGACCCGAAATGGTGTGAGCGCCCGCTCGCCTGCATCGTGTTGAAGCCCGGGTGCTGTTGTGAGCCCACGACGCTCCATGAGCACCTGCTGCAACAGGCCGTCGCCAGGTGGCAACTGCCGGTGCGCTATGAGTTTATCGAGGCGATTCCGCGCACGGCGACGGGAAAATTCTGGAAGCTGCGCCTGCGTCAGCAATTCCCTGGCTGATTGGCCGAAATCGCAGGAAGCGATTTCGGCGGACATCAGCTTCGTTGGTTACGCCGCGACACCGAAGTGTCAGCCTAAATGGAAAGGGTCGGGTTGCCCTCGAGCACGCGCTGCTCGAGATGCGGCGCATCCCCAGCGCGCCAGCGCTGCGCCCGGTGGGTAACGCGATAGGCGAGTGGCCCGCCGTCAGGCGCACTGTTGCGCTCGATCGGCCGCGGAATGCACACGAACTCGACTTCGATCCAGTCGCTGCTGGCGTGCACGACGCCGTATCCGTGGCCGCCCCAGTCCAGAAACGACAGGTGCGGCGCGAGCTCGGGGTTAGTCGCTGCGCGCGCGGCAGCGATGTCCCGCGTGCGTTGATATTCGAGACACGAGTGCACGCCCCGATGCATGAGCAGGTTGACCGTGTGCTCGGGCTTGCTCCCTGGCGTTCCGTCCAAAAGGTACAGCGCACGCAGCGGGTGCGTGCCTGGCAGTCGATGCTCCATGGCTTCGGGCAAGCCAGGTGCGGAAAGTGACCCCGTGACGAAGGCAATACCGACCGGCTTGAACGGCTTCGGTGGCAGCGCTTTCGCCGCCAGACCGGCCCAGAAGCTGTGCCGGTCCCCTGCCACGGTGACGAACCCCGTAATGCCGTGCCTGTCGATAAAGTCGTAGATCTCTCCGCGCTCGACAAAGGCGTCTCCGAAATCGCCCCCGGCCACGCTCGCATTGCCTGCGCCCGGCCACGGTTTCCCCACTCCCGCCGGCAGGTTCTGTGGGTCGGCGCGATAGTCCAGGGTGCCGACCGTGTTGCCCCAGATCTTCCACGTCGCCGTCGAGGTCTTGAGGCGCTCGAGAAACCATTGTTTCTGCACGGCGCCCAGAATCGTTTGTGGCGGCTCGGCGGCGCGAAAGTTGCTCACCGTGCGCTCGCCGAATCGCAGCTCCGCCGGCGGGTGGCCCTCGTTGAAGTCACGACCCGCATCGAGGATCTCGACGACTTCCTCGGGGATCAGTTGCGGGAAGTCGTCGCTCACAAACGGCTTCGCTTCCGGCCGATCGACCGGATCCTGCGAGCGATAGGTGCGCTGATCCGTGACGATGAGCTCCACGTGCCGGCCGCAGCGCTGCACGCGATAGCCCGTCAGGCTGGCGATCGCCGCCAGGTTGTTTGCTTCCTGGCCCATGCCGTTCTCGTCGAAGCGCTCCACCGGCGTATCGACTACCGAGGGCGGGTCGAAATGATCCAGCGAAGGCGAACCCGGCTTGGTGATGCGAGCGGGCTGGTATTCAAACCACGCCTGGTTCGCGGCAACCTTCCTCGTCTGCGCGGGGCGAGTTACTCCGTCGAACTTCTCAAAACCCTGCCACCCCAGCCAGCTGAACTCATGGTTGTCCCACATCGCCACGAACGGCCAGCGTGCGCGCGCATCCTGCAGATCCGGGTCACGCAGGTAAGC
>Ga0126381_100001374_pt1 | contig 26213 bp, 24 predicted proteins | sample PanSoiMetPlot_28_FD_96465 | JGI IMG/M metagenome (GOLD analysis project Ga0126381, IMG submission 96465) | Tropical forest soil microbial communities from Panama - MetaG Plot_28 | ecosystem: Environmental > Terrestrial > Soil > Tropical forest > Bulk soil | place: Panama | collected 2016-02-17
CATCCGCGCCGCCAGTCAGCTGACCGCCGCCGCTCGACACATTAATCACGCGCGGCAGTTTGCTTTTCCTAAGCAGCGGCACGAACGCGCGCGTTACGCGCAGCACGCCAAGCGTATTTGTCTCCAGCGTCTTTCGAAACAGATCATCGCTGATTTTCAAAATTGCATTGTCTCCATCAACAATGATGCCCGCATTGTTCACTAGTACATCGAGATGATCCGCGATGTTGGAGAATTCACGCGCCGCGTTAGTGACGCTATCATTATTGACAACATCTATTTCTAAAAATGTCGCCTTGCCGGGTTCCCTTGCGATCTCCTCCGTCGCTTTGCGACCAGCCTTTGTATTCCGCGCACCTACGAACACGTGAAATCCTTTGGCCGCGAGCTGCCGCGCCACTTCCCGGCCAATGCCTTTGTTCGCTCCGGTAATCAAAGCCGTTTTCATTTTTCATCCTGATTCGCCTCAGTCGTCGTTGTCGGTTTGCAAAAAATCCTTGAGCAACGGCTGCGGATTCGACGGCAATTCTTCCACGTCGCGCAATTTCTTTGTGATCGCGCGCGAACGAACATCGACGTCTTCCATTCTGCGCGATGCCTGGTCGATCTTCTCCTTTACCGCCGACAACGATTCTCCGAATTTTCCGAACTCGGTCTTCACTGCTGCCAGGAGGTTCCAGACTTCGCCGGAACGCTTCTGAATCGCCAGCGTCCGAAAACCCATTTGCAAACTGTTGAGCAATGCGGCGAGCGTTGTCGGACCAACAAACGTGACGCGACAATCGCGCTGGACGTTTTGAACGAGCCCCACACGCCGGATCGCTTCCGCATAAAGTCCTTCGCTCGGCAGAAACAACAGCGCAAAATCGGTGGTCTTTGGAGGGTTAATGTACTTCTCGCAAATATCTTTGGCGCAGCGCTTCAATTGTGTTTCCAAAGCTTTGATCGCGGTTTCGATTGCTGCGGGATCGCCTTTCTCCTGCGCCGCAGCGAGCCGGTCGTAGTGTTCCATCGGAAACTTCGCGTCGATCGGCAACCAGACCGGCGCACCGTTTTCGTCCCCGGGCAATTTGATCGCAAACTCGACGCGCTCGTCAGTGTCGTCTCGCATTTTCATATTCTTGGCGAATTGCTCGGAGGTAAGCATTTCATCCAGCAGAATGCCGAGTTGCCATTCGCTCCATCCCCCTCGTGTCTTTACGTTCGTGAGCACACGTTGTAATCCACCAACGTCACTCGCCAATTGCCGCATGGCACCAAGGCCCTGATGGACTTGCTCCAGCCGATCACTGACCAATTTGAACGATTCGCCCAACCGCTTCTCGAGTGTGCCCTGCAACTTTTCGTCGACGGTCGCGCGCATCTTATCGATCTGCTTCGCGTTGTCGTCCTGCAATTGCCGCAGTCGAATGTCCACAATTGATCTGACCCCTTCCAATGACGTTGCTAATTCCTCGCGCTGATTCTTAGCCGCGGCGCCTGCTTCCTCACGATTGCGCGAAAATTCGTCGCGCAAGCTGCGATCGATCGTCTCCAATCGTTTCGCCAGCTCCGTTGCTGCACCGTGATTTCCGCGGCGTGTCAGCAAAAAAAACACCGCAACGATCAAGCCGCCGCCGATCAAGCCGATCACAAGATAAAGCATAGAACCCATGCCAGACACATAGCAGATTCCTCGACTTCGCTCGGAATGACAAGTTGCCGCAGCGGCAGGCAATCGAGGTCAAAATCGTAACTTCACACCACCGTAGGCGGCGCGGCCGAGCGCGGGGAAACCGAACACTTCCGAGTAATGCTCGTTCGTTAGGTTGTCCACGCGACCGAAAATTGAGAAGTGCGGCGTGACGTCATACTCCGCCGCGATGTTTACCAACGAATAATCTTCGATATCAAAATTCGGGAGGCCAAAGTTCAGTTCCTCTCGCGCATTCACGAACTTTGCTTCGACTACCGTGCGCAATTTTTTGAACCAAAGATACGAAGTAGAAAAATAAACTTCGTTCCGCGGCCGGCGTGGCAAACGCGATCCTTGCGGTTGCGAGACATCGCTGTTGTCGGTCTTTTCGGCGTCCAGGTAAGTGTAGCTCGCCATGAACACAAGATTGGGAATTGGTTGCGCACGTAATTCTACTTCCAATCCTTGCGTTTCGGCCGCGCCAAGGTTGAGCGTTTGAAAAAGTCCGTTGAACCCAATCACGTTTGACAAATCGTTATGAAAGTATGTCAGATCGACCGCAACACGTTTCTCCCAAAGCTCCTGCCGGACGCCGATGTCCCAGCCGAAAACCTTTTCCGGTTCCAAATTAGGGTTGTTCCCGAAGATGATGTCCTGACTGCTCGGCGGGCTGAATCCTGTCGCAACGCTTGAGTGTAGCGTCGAATTTGTCTTGTCGATCCTGTAGCTGCCGGCAACACGATAAGTCCACACGCCGCCGAACTCGTTGAAATGAGCGAATTGGCCGCCGGCGACAAAAATCAAATTTTCGATTGGCGTTAGCGTCGCCTGTACAAAGCCCGCGATCTCCTGTGTGTGGTCGCCAATAAAGGTAGGCTGCGGGCCGAACGCTTGTGAAACGAATGGGCGTTCCTGCCCTGCATTAACCCGGCTGTAGAAAAAGCCAGATGTGAGGGTGAGCCACGAGGTTGGGCGCAAATCGTTTTGATAATCGACTTGTGTCCGTTCAAAGAGCGCACGTGTCGGTCCCACGAAGCCATCCTCGTTAGGGTCGTTTATCTGCCGCTCGTGATCGTAACTAACAATGAGTTTGTGATCCCACCATTCAATTGGGCTCCAATCGATGTGAGGTCCAATTAACCAACGCTCCGTGAGAAAGTGATCGATTGGACGTGGATCAAAGATCGTGTTGGGATTTCCCGTATCGCTTACCGAGTAAGTAAAGAGGCTGCCAATTCGTAGTTGTTCGCCAGGCGACCAGCCGACGTTCGCAATCCCGGCAGTATTGCGATAATTGTTGTTGGGACGCGCGTTCTCGGTGTCAAGCCTACTGCCGGCAATCGAATAATCGAAGTCGCCGAGTTTACCGTCGCTTTGGCCCCATTCGCGAAAAGAGTCGTACGATCCGCCTTCGCCGGCAACCATCGCGCCCGGCGTTCCGGTGCCTTCTTTCGTGAAGATTTGAATCACTCCTGCGAGTGCGTGCGGTCCATAGATCGCGCTTTGCGGCCCGCGCACAACTTCGATCCTGTCGATGTCGTCGGTCGTAATGTCGGCGAAGTTCATCGCGCCAGATAGACCCTGGTTAATCGGAATGCCATCCAGCAGCACTTGCATGTCTTCGCTTGGCAATCCGCGCATGAAAACAGAAGTCAACTGGCCGGCGGTTCCGGTCTGCACTACGGACAGCCCAGGAACTTCGCGAAGCGCGTCGCTCACGCGCTGGATTTGCTTTTGCTCGATGTCCTCCGAGGAAATTACGCTGACAGTTGCGGGCGATTGATCGAGCGGAATATCGAAACGCGTTGCTGACACCACGACTGGCTCACCCTCCGCTTCGTTGGGTAATGGGGTTGGCGTTGGACCCTGCGCGTGCGCGACCGAAATCGCGATCGCAAAGGGGAACCACGCTCTCCGAACGAACCAAACTGGACGATTTTGCATAACAAGTTTCCTCCAACTCCGAGAGTCGGACTTGTTAGGCCTCGAATCACTGTGAGGCATCACATCGCCCAGCTCTCATTCTTCTTTTCGCGAAGAAGTTTTTTCGCGCCGGGCGACTGACACAGCCGCCCCTACAACACGAATGAGGTGGACCGGACAAATATTCTGGCTCCTGGCTTATGATGCCTGTGCGGCATCGCACCTCGTTCCCGCCTTCACCCCCGAAACGGTTTCGGGGATTGGCCCAATGGGAAGTCGTATCCAGTTACAGCAGCGCAACTGCTCCCGATTCTCACGGGATTTCTTGCGCCGATCCACTTTTCCAAGCTCGCAAAGAACTGTCGAAGAGGACTAGCGACTTGCGCTTTAAGCGTCAAGATTATTTAATCAATTCCAGTGAGTTTCTGCTCTCATGTCGACTTTTGTAGGGCGTTTCTGTGAAACGCCGGGCGTTGGCGCCCGATACAGACGCTCTACAATGGCTCGAGATGGAAACAGAACGACCTGCTCATGACAAAGCCAACTCCAAACTTCGTTATCACGGGCGGCGCCGGGTTCATTGGTTCGAATCTCACACTCGCATTGCAGGAAAAATTCACCGGCGCGCGGCTCACGGTCATTGACGATTTTCGATCTGGTGATTTCGAGAATTTGGCCGGGTATCGCGGGGATCTTGTCGCGGAAAATTTGGCCACATTGGATTGGCGGGAAAAGTTCGGCGATCCGGCAACGGCTGGATTTGATGCAATTTTTCATGTCGCATCGATTACGGACACGACTTTGCACGATCAATTCGTTCAGGTGCACGACAACGTGGAAAGTTTCCGACGCCTTTTGAATTTTGCGCGACCTGGAAAGACACGAATCATCTACGCTTCCTCTGCAGCGACTTACGGAGCAGCGACTCAAGCGTGCGTGGAATCAAATGACGCCGCGCCGGCGAACGTTTACGCGTTTTCAAAAGTCATCATGGATAACATCGCCGGATACGCTGCTGCCGAGTCGCCGGACTGGATGATCGTCGGCCTGCGTTACTTCAACGTTTACGGGCCGCGCGAGGCGCATAAGGGCGTGCCCGCAAGCATGATTTATCATCTTGCGCAGCAGATAAAGGCCGGTAAACGGCCGCGCATTTTTAAGCACGGCGAGCAGAAACGCGACTTTGTTTACGTGAAGGACGCCGTGGAAGGCACCATTCGCGCGCTCGACGCAAAAATCAGTGGAATTTACAACGTCGGCACCGGCCAGGCGCGCTCGTTTAACGAACTCGTGGACATTCTAAACAAATGTTTGGGCACAAATTTTCAGCCCGAATACTTCGATAATCCTCACGCGCATTATCAAAATTTCACGCAAGCCGATCTCACGAGTGCGCGTAAAGCGCTCAGCTACACCCCGCAGTTCTCGCTGGAAGACGGGGTGCGCGATTATATGCAGTGGTTATACGGATAGCGTATCCTTCCGGTTACTCCGAGGCAGCCAAATCGCGAAAGGCTTTTTCGCACAATTGAAATTCGTGCCACTCGTTGTCGGTTGTGGCACCCAAACGCTTGTAAAACTCCATGCCCCGCTTATTCCACCGGGCGACCCACCATTTGACGACTCCGCAACCTGCCTCCTGAGCTTCTCTCGCAACAGCTTTCATCAGCTGTCTCCCTATGCCCCTGCTCCGATGTCGATCGGCGATATACAGCTCTTTGACGATGAGATTCGGCTTCGCTCGATACGTGAACGGAACAAGATAATAAACAAGAAATCCGACCAGGGTGGACCTTTCTTCCGCGATAAGACAATGAAAATCAGGGGGCGAACGCCGAAATCCCTGTTCGCGTAACACCTCCTCGGTAATAGCGAAATCGTTCGAGTATTTCTCAAAGTCGGCGAGTTCGCGCATTAAAGGCAGCAAGCCTGGAATATCGGATTCGACCGCCTTTCGGATTTTTAGCTTTGTCATGAGCAAAACAAAGGATCACGCGGAGACTCGTTGATCACACACCACGCGCTTTCCTTGAGGCGACATCGCTCATTCTATTGAAACGATGGCCTTAGCCTTCCCAGAAGAATTTCGTGGGCCGGCGAATTTCGGCAGGCAGACTTTTATGCACCGGACAATTGAGCGCGGTTTGCTCGAGGACTTCCCTCTGCGGATGATCGGGTGCCAGCGGGATGTGAACTTCTGAAGGCAGCGCAACAATCCGGCGCGGCCCATCCTTCGACATTTCTTTCTGCACTGAGACGGTCATTCCGCGCAGATCAACTCCAAGGTCCTCGGCCTTAATTCCCATCGTGGTGCTGATGCACGTGGCGAGAGCCGTGGCGACCAGATCGGTAGGCGAAAACGCTTCGCCTTTCCCCTTATTATCACTCGGCGCATCCGTGGAAATTTGTGCTTGCGAGGGACCGTGCGTCGCGTCGCAATGCAGGTCCCCGGTGTATTTAACTGAGACTTGGACCATGCGAAAATTATGCGACCACTCCGGCCCGTTGTCACATCAGATCGAATTGGTCTTACGGCCGACGCGAACTGCGTGTTGTTTCGGCTGGATGCCTGAGCCATATCGGCGGGCGTAGACCTGCGTGAACTCCGCTCCCAGGAAACTGATTAGCGCAGAGTAGTAGACCCAGAACAGCAGGACTACGAGCGAGCCAGCCGCGCCAAACGCGCTGGCCGTCGCAGTTTGTCCGAGATAAATACCAATCAAGTATTTTCCAGCGGTAAAAAGCAGGGCCGTCACCGCCGCTCCGATCCAGACGTCTTTCCACGAGATCACGACGTCCGGCAAAAACTTGTAGATCACGGCAAAAAGGACTGCGACGACGAAGAACGAACTAACAGTGTTTGCTGTTTGCCAAACCCACGGAATACCTGGCAACCAGGTGTTCATGTAGTTTTGAAGTCCGCTGATGACCGCGCTGATTACAAGAGAAACCAGGAGGAGAAATCCCACACAGATGGCGATCGAAAACGAGCGCACCCGATCGACGATAAATGACATGACAACACCACGATCCGGTTTTGCTTTGACGTCCCAAATCTGATTCAGCGCAGATTGCAATTCTCCAAAAACCGCAGTCGCGCCCGTGATGAGGGTGACAATTCCGACGCTCACTGCCCAGAGCCCCTTGCCAAATCCGCGGGATGATTCGATTACCTGTCGGACTGCATTCGCACCCTGCGCACCGATCATCTTGTCCATTTCGCCGACGATCTGATCGGTAGCGGCGTCGGGTGCAAGAAAGAAACTGGCCACACCTACTGCGATTAGCAGCACGGGCGCAATCGAGAAAATCGTGTAAAACGCGAGCGCGGCAGATAACTCGAAAGCGTTGTCGTTCATCCACTCTGCGAAAGTAAGCTTGAGCAGTTCCCAGCCCGCTTTCAGCTTGTTTGCGGGAACGTGTTGACTTTCGATTGCTGATTCGTCGGTCATCTCAATACGAATCGCCGCGAAACAGCGACTTGGTGGGATGAGTGACCGATCAAGATCGGACAATTACGCCTTGATGATCGGCGGAGGAATGTCTTCCGTTTCCCCGACGTCGATGCCACTCCGCAGTTTGCTGTGCCGCACGCTGTACAGGAAATAAATCAAGAGGCCGATTCCGAGCCAAACAAAGAAGCGAAGCCAAGTTTCAAGCGGAAGACTTAGCATTAATATGAAACAAAAGATCACCCCTAGAATTGGAAAAATTGGATTCATTGGAACACGGAAAGCGCGGGGCCGGTTCGCGTCAGTGCGTCGCAGGATCATCACACCCAGGCAAACGAGAATGAACGCGAAGAGTGTCCCAATGTTTGTTAGGTCGGCAAGCGATCCAATGTCCACCACCGCCGCGACGCCGCCAACGGCGACCCCCGTCCAGATCGTGGTGATGTGCGGTGTGCGAAAACGCGGATGAATTCTGGCGAAGTATTGCGGAAGCAGCCCGTCGCGCGCCATGGCCATGAAAATGCGCGGCTGGCCAAGCTGAAACACGAGCAACACTGACGTGATTCCCGCCAGTGCGCCGGCGCTTATGAGCGCTGTTGCCCATGGATACGCCGAGAATGCGGTCGCGACCGCGGCTGGGTCGCCAAAGTAAACCGTGTATTTGCGCGCGCCAGTGATCACGGCCGCCATCAAGACGTAGAGAATCGTGCAGATGATCAGGCTCGCGATGATTCCAATCGGCATATCGCGCTTTGGATTGCGGGTTTCTTCGGCAGTCGTGGAGACCGCGTCGAAACCGATGAACGCAAAAAACACGATTGCGGCGCCGCTCATCACACCTCCAATGCCGGTCGGAACAAACGGATGCCAATTGGTCGGATGAATCATGAATGCACCGAACGCAATGACGAACACTACGACCGCGAGCTTGGTGATGACGATCGCGGTGTTGGTTTGCGCGCTCTCGCGAATTCCGTAAACCAGAATCACGGTCACACCCGCCACGATCAATATCGCTGGCAGATTAAATGCAATCTGATAGCCGGCGATTTGCGGAATTGTCGCTGAAGAGTAATTCGATAAAGCTTCGCCGCCTTGGGCAACGATAGATTTTGCAGTTGCATCATCGTTGACCAGCCAAACCGGAAACTTCAGGCCGAAGCTGCTACACAAACGAACGAAATATCCGGACCAACCGACCGCAACCGCCATGTTGCCGACGGCGTATTCCAGAATCAGGTCCCAGCCAATGATCCAGGCGATGATCTCGCCAAGCGTCGCATACGAATACGTGTAAGCCGATCCCGACACCGGAATCATTGACGCGAGTTCGGCGTAGCAAAGCGCGGCGAAACCGCAGGCGACCGCGGCGACGACAAATGAAAGCATAACCGCTGGACCGGCTCCAGGTCGACCGAACACCAGTGGCGCATGATTCAACCACGATTGAATGAAATTGAGAATCGGCGTCTTCCAGATTGAGGCCTCGAGTTGCTCACCGGCGGCTGCCGTTCCTGCGAGCGCGAAAATTCCTGTCCCTATGATCGCGCCGATCCCGATGCACGTGAGCGCGAACGGACCGAGCGCACGTTTCATTTGACGCTCCGGCGCCTCCGATTCGGCAATCAAAAGATCCGGACTTTTGGTTCTGAACAATTGAAGTGCCACCGCGCGAGATCGTCTCATCAAGGAGTTCGCGTGGTCAATCCAAAGCTTTGAGTGTGAGAGGTGGCACGCGTTTATGCTGAGTCGACGCGAACAAAATAGTTTTGTAGCATGGCTGCTTTATGGCCGATGAGCCGGCAAAAATTATTCTCGGCGACACCGCAATTAGCGCATTCGAGCCAACTCCAGGCCGGCGCCGAGTAGGTCGACGAAAAAACGCAGGTCCACCGTTGACGCACTGCGAGAATTGCGGTGCCCAGCTGCAGGGGCACTATTGCAGTCAATGTGGACAGCCAGCCATCGAGTATCGCCGTTCTTTCCGGTACGTTGTTGCTGATCTACTCAACGAGTTCCTGAATTGGGATTCCAAATTCTTCACCACTATTGCGCTGCTCATCGTAAAACCATGGCGACTAACAAATGAGTTTCTGGCCGGCAAGCGCGTGCGCTACGTGAATCCGCTGCGGTTGTATCTGCTCGCCAGCATCTTGTTCTTCTTTGCCGTGAATTACGGAGCAAAGGGGATCCATGTTGATCCGAGCAAACTCGGCGCGAAAGATCGGGCGGAACTCGAATCAGATTTAAAGGATACCGACTTACCGCCTGAAGCACGCGAGAAAATCGAAGCACTATTGCGGGAATCTTCACCTTCCCCTGCTCCATCCCCTCTCACGAACGCGCCTTCACCTGGACCGGCGACTCTTTCGCCTTCACCCGCAATAAATACAGCCCCGCCTCAAGCGCCGCCGGGCGCGAAAGACCAGAAGAAGGAATTTGGGAAAATAGACGAGCGACCATTTGTGGTTTTTGACGACGCGAAGTCCACCACGCCGTTTGAGCGCTGGATCGAAGCTCGAGCCAAGGAGAAGATGGGCGAAAAGGGAACGAAAATGGGGCTGTTTATCAGCACCCTGTTTAGCAATCTCCCTTACATGATGCTGTGCTGCATTCCGCTCTTCGCTTTTGTGTTGAAGGTTCTTTACGTCCGCCGTCGGATCTTTTACATCGACCATCTCATTTACGCGTTGCATATCCACAGTTTCTTCTACACCGGGATCATGCTGATCGTACTTGCGACAATTGGGCTGAATCGTGTCGCGCCGGGTGACATTACAGGATTGCTGATAACGCTCTTCTGGATCGCGTTTGTGACGCAAATCTTCCTGTCAATCCGCTACGTCTATCGCCAGGGCTGGTTCTTCAGTATTTTTAAGTTCCTTTTTGGCGGATTTGTGTATCTGATGGTCCTCGTGTTCGCGCTCGCCATCACCTTTTTCGCAACGCTTGTATTGCCATGAAAAGACCGATCCTCGGTAGGGCGCGTCACGCAGCCTGCTCGCCGTGGCGAGTCGGCGCTGTCGCTGCTTTCGCCTTCGCAACTTTTTCCGCATCGGTTTTTTGCGGCGATCGGCAAATCGCGTTTGAACGAGACCAGGCTGTCTGGATAGCCAATCTCGACGGCACGGGAGAGAAAAAAATCGCGGACGGCATTTTCCCGGCAATCTCGCCGGATGGAACCCGCATCGCGTTTAACACAACAGAAAAAACGAGCGACACGACGTACGCGCGTCATATCGCCGTCGTCGATGTTGCCACTGGAAAAATTGACGTTTTCAAAGACGTGCCGGGTGATAATTCCTATTACCCGAGTTGGACGGCGGACGGGAAACAAATCCTTTTCACTACCCGTCCTCACGAAGTTTGGGATCTGGTGGTGGTGAATTCCGACGGCACAAATTTCCACGTGCTAAAGCCTGGCGCACAGGGCGAAGTAACGCGTTACTCGCCAATTTGGGCGCGCGACGGCCAATCGGTTTTTTGCGAAGACATGTCGAACATCTATCAGATTGGTCTCAACGGCGCCGTCCGCTCGAAATGGAAAATCGACAAGATCGTGCCGAACGGTGATATGAGCGGTGACGGTCGCATCGATGTGTCGCCTGATGGGAAACGATTACTCCTGAGCATCGATATGGGTGAAGAATCAGGACGCAAAGACTGGGATGCGCCGCTGCCGGCCCTTTGGGCATTTGATGTGCAATCGCAAAAGGCCACCAGGCTCACACCGAAAAAATTATTTGGCTGGGACGGCGTTTGGCTCGACAACGACAACGTTCTTTTTCTCAGCCGTGACGCCGGTGAAAAGGAAGATTCGATTTATCGAATGTCCACTGACGGCAAAAACCCGAAACGCCTGATTAAGAACGCGCGCTTTCCGAGCGTGAGCGGTCCAAACGCATGAAACAATTCATTGTTACAATCTTCCTTTGCGTCGCTTTTTCCGCGATGCTTAACGCGGCGCCGCGGAAAATCGCATATAATCGCAGCGGAAAGATCTACATTGCCGACGTCGACGGTACGCATTCAAAAAAAATTGCAGAGGGTGATTGGCCAGAGATCTCCCCGGACGGTACACGCGTCGCGTTTAATACCGAAGGCGACGCGAAGAATCGTCCCGGTCCCGAGCGTCACATTGCAATCGCGGATATCGCCAGCGGCAAGGTCACGGTTGTACCAAATATTCCGAGCGATAATTGTTTCGGTCCTGTTTGGTCGCCGGATGGAAAACAGCTCGCGTTCTCAATTATGACAGAGGATGCGTGGCATCTCGGCTTGGTGAACGCCGATGGCTCCGGGTTTCGGGTTGTGAAGAATGCGGACCTGAGGCCCGACGCGTTTGGTGCACCGGAATGGGCGCGCGATGGTAAATCGATTTTCTGCCACGATCTCGACAATATTTATCAAATCGATCTCGATGGAAACGTTCTGAAAAAATGGGAGCTCTCGAAAATTTTGACTGACGCGGGCATGAACGGGGGTGACCGGCTTAGCATTTCGCCGGACGGCAATGCGCTGCTCATGGATGTCGATACCGGCTCAGAGCATGAGCGCAAAGACTGGGATGGTCCGCAGCCCGCGATTGAAAGACTCGATCTCAGCGCTGAGAAAGCCGTGCGCATTACCGGCAAAGACGACTACGTCTGGGAGCCGTTCTGGCTGACAGCGAACGAATTCCTTTGCATCATGCAAAAGGAGAAGGAAAAGAAGGCGTCCATTTATCGGATGTCGCTGGACGGCAAAAATCCGAAGCTACTCGTGAAACACGCGCGAGCGCCGACCGCTACCGCGCCCTAGCACTCAAACAGCCGTGTCATCTTGAGCGAAGCGAAAGATCTCGGATTCATTTCGTTTGCGGAATTTAATCCAGAAATAATCCGAGATTCTTCTCCCGCGACTGCGGGATCAGAATGACAGTTGGCTTCAACTCATAACTTGAGTCAGCAACTCCCGCGCCTTCGCAAGCGCCTCTGCGATCTTACTGGTGTCTTTCCCAGCGCCTTGCGCGCTTTCCGGACGTCCACCGCCTTTGCCACCGACGATCGGCGCGATTTGCTGGATTAATTTGCTGGCCTGAACTTTTGCGGCCAGCGCTGCAGGGACGTAAGCGATCAAAGCGACTGATCCGTCTCGAGTGCCGGCGAGCAAGATCGGGCCTTTGTATTTGGACTTTAACTGGTCGACGATTGCCTGGAGCAGTTTTCCATCCGCATCCATTACTTCCGCGACGCAGAAATTTTTTCCAGCATACGACTGCACCAGATCGCTGGCGATTTGAGCAGCCCTGCTTTTCAGTTCGGCTTCCGCAGATTTCGCTGTTTTCTTTTCCCATTCGCGAACTTCCGCATCCACTCTTTCGAGATGTGCAGCGCGCGCATCGATTTGTTTCAGCATTTCTGCTGTCGCTGCATCATCTTGGAAAGCCGGCAGCGCAGCGACGTCTGGTTTTTTGCGCGCGAGTGTCTCAAATTTCTCCAGCTGTCTTGCCGCTTCCTGTTTAGCCCAGCTCCGAGTCGCGTTGCCTGCGACTGCTTCGATGCGCCGCGTTCCGGCTGCGATGGCTTCTTCTTTCACAATTCGGAACGGCCCGATCTCACCTGTAGATCTCACGTGAGTGCCACCGCAGAGCTCCATGGAATAACCATTAAGCGCGCGAGGCGCGCCGCCGATTTGCAGCACGCGAACTGTGTCACCGTATTTCTCGCCGAAAAACTGAATGATGTCTTTTCGTTGTTTCGCCTCGGCGAATGGAATTTCAGTCCACGAGACCGGCGCGTTCTCGGAAATTCTTTCGTTCACCAATTTTTCTACGTCGCGCACCTGCTGCTTCGTCAATGGCGCGCTTGAAAAATCGAACGTCAATTTGTCCTGTCCGACATAGCTGCCTTTTTGCGACGCATCGCGCGAGACAACTTCGTGCAATGCCCAGTGCAACAAATGCGTCACGGTGTGATGCCCCTGAATCAATTTCCGCCGATCAGCGTCCACTGAGATACGCACCACCTCGCCCGGCTCCGGGGCGCGGCCTTCCACAACCTGCGCACGATGAACAAAAACGTCGCCGCGTTTTTGCGTATCGGTCACGCGCAACTGACCGACCTCAGTCCAATCGTGTCCCGGAACGTGAAGTAATCCGCGATCGCCGACTTGTCCGCCCATCTCTGCGTAGAAGGGCGTGCGATCGAGAATAATGTTCACTTCGTCCGGCTGTTTGCCCGGCAATACCCTATCGACAACCGACTCCGTCTCGAGAAAGTCGTATCCGAGGAATTTGGTCGGCTCGACTTCGAGCTCGCCTTCTTCAACACTGATTTCTTCCTTCTTTTGCGCCTTGCGCGCGCGCTGCCGCTGTTCGTCCATCAACCTCTCGAAGCCTGCAACATCGACCATCAGCCCGCGCTCGCGTGCCATCAGTTCGGTGAGATCCAGCGGAAAGCCATACGTATCGTAAAGCTCGAACGCGCTCTTGCCCGGAAATTTAGGAACGGCTAATCCCAGTGACTGAAGCTGAGGAATGAATGCGCCTGCCAAATCGATGATTACAGTCGGCTTTGACGAACGAGGGGCATCGAACTCTGAACAGATATTCCCAAGCTTGATGACCGTGCGCCTGCCGCTGCTCACGATCGCTTGATAGTTATGCTCTAAAACCGCGGAGTGAAAAGCGCCATTGAAGCGGTCAATGCCGACGTCGAGCGTTTTGTTAAACGCTTCTTCTTCGCGTCGAATTGTTTCTTTGATCCTTGATTGGTGTGTCCGGATTTCGGGAAAGACGCCGCCCATCGTTTTCGCCACGACGTCGACGAGCTTGAAAAAGAACGGTTCGTGAAAACCGAGCGTCCGGCCATAGCGAACTGCGCGACGTAAAATGCGCCGCAGGACATAACCTCGGCCTTCGTTTGATGGAACAATTCCGTCGGCAATTGCGAATGACAGCGCGCGAATGTGATCCGCGATAACGCGGAAGGCGATGTCGATTTTTTCCTGCTCATTCTGATTTTGTAGGGCGGCTGTGTCAGCCGCCGGCGTCTCACGGAGACGCCCTACAGCCGGCAGCGTGTTCGCGTATTCTTTGCCGCTTAGCTTTTCGATCTCGTCGAAAATTGGGCGGAAAACGTCGGTGTCGTAATTCGAAATTGTCCCTGAAAAATCGGTAAGATTCTTTGTCCCCTGAATCATTGCGGCGGCACGCTCGAAACCCATTCCGGTATCTACGTGACGCTGCGGCAAAGGCGTGAAGGAGCCGTCCGGATTCGCATTGAACTGAATGAACACGAGGTTCCAAATCTCGATACAGCGAGGGTCGCCTTTGTTCACAAGCGCGCCACGCGTGTCGCCGTCTGGGGTTAGATCCATGTGCACTTCCGAGCAGGGTCCACACGGACCGGTGTCGCCCATCATCCAAAAATTGTCGGCTTTCCCGCTGCTGAGAACGTGAACTTTTGGATCGAGATCGGCTTCTCGAAACAGACGGGCCCAGTGATCGTATGCTTCCTGATCGAAGTCGCTTGGCTCGCCCGGACCCGGCTGGTAAACGGTCGCGTAAAGCCGTTGCGCGGGGAATTTCCAGCGTTCGACCAGTAATTCCCAAGCCCATTCGATTGCTTCCTTTTTGAAATAATCACCGAAGCTCCAGTTGCCGAGCATTTCGAAAAACGTGTGGTGATAGGTGTCGAGTCCGACATCTTCGAGATCGTTATGTTTTCCTCCCGCTCGAATGCACTTTTGCGTATCAACCACGCGCGGCGGTTTCCATGGCGGTTTTTGTTGTCCGAGAAAAATCGGCACGAATTGATTCATACCGGCGTTGGTGAACAGCAAATTCGGCGCATCGGGCAGAAGCGACGACGACGGCACGATGATGTGCTTTTTCTCGCGAAAGAAATCGAGAAATGATTGCCGTATCTGAGCCGACGTCATGAGTGACCACGAATAAACACGAATTTCAGGAAACCTGAAACCGCTGCTCTGGTAGGGACAGCGCGCTGCGCTGTCCGGACGCCGCAGCGCGGCGTCCCTACCTCGCGTCGGGAAGTTACTCCTTGTCTTCGTCCAGCTTCACTTTTACGGCGGCCTCGATCTCGTCGTAAAGCGCCTTGTCGTTCTTCAAAACTTCCTTGGCGGCATCACGGCCCTGCGCAAGCTGCGTCCCTTTGTAATTCAACCAGGAACCGCGCTTCTCGATGACTTGCTGTTCCAATGCCACGTCGAGCAGAGCGCCGGATGACGAGATTCCCTCATTGTACATGATGTCGAATTCGGCCTCAGCGAATGGCGGAGCGACCTTGTTCTTCACCACTTTGACCCGTGTGCGGTTACCCGTGACGACACCGTCGGTCTGCTTGATCGCACCGATTCGGCGGATATCGACGCGCATACTGGCGTAAAACTTTAAAGCTTTTCCGCCAGGAGTGGTCTCCGGGTTTCCAAACATCACACCGATTTTTTCGCGGATTTGATTTGTGAAAATGCAGCAGGTCCGCGCTTTCGAAATCAGCGACGTGAGCTTGCGCAATGCTGCGCTCATCAAACGCGCCTGCGCGCCAACGGTGGTATCGCCGATCTCGCCTTCGAGTTCCGCCCTGGTGACCAGAGCGGCAACGGAGTCCACTACGATCACGTCCAGCGCGTTGGAGCGCACCAATGTCTCGCAGATTCGCAGGGCTTCCTCACCCGAGCTGGGTTGCGAGACGAGTAAATCGTCAAGATTGGCGCCGAGTCTCTTTGCGTAACCAGGATCCAGGGCGTGCTCGACATCGATAAACGCTGCGAGACCGCCGCGCTTTTGAGCCTGAGCGATAACCGTAAGCGCAAGCGTTGTTTTGCCGGACGATTCAGGGCCGAAGATTTCGACGATTCGTCCACGTGGAAATCCACCAACTCCAAGCGCGCGGTCGATCAAAATGTTTCCAGTCGGAATGACATCGATATCAACGATCCTTTCCCCGCCCAACCGCATGATCGCACCTTCGCCGTAATCTTTCGCGATCTGCTGAATTGCCAGATCAAGGTTCTTATTTCGCGCAGCAGCCATTTTATCAGCGGCCGTTCTCTCTTCGGTCTTCGTCGCCATATCAGGAAGAATCTAACTACGACGCAGGCGAGCATTCGCCAAGCACAAAAGCGTTGGCGAAGCGACCGGCGGCAACGAAAAAGGCCGCGAACAGGCATGCTCGCGGCCTTAAAGCTTCGACGATTCTGATTTCTTACGAAACAGTGATCTTGCGGGGCTTAACGTGCTCCGCCTTCGGCAGAGTCAACGTCACCAGTCCCTGATCGATTTTCGCGCTAATTTTGTCCGCGTCGATTGATGGATCGATCTCAAATACGCGCCGGAAATTTTCCGGGCGCGATTCGCGATGAATCGGCGTTCCTTCCACCGCCGGAAGCGAACGGAGTCCAATGATTGCCAGCTCGTTGTTTTCGACTGAAATCTCAAGGCCGTCCTTTTTCACGGCCGGCATTTCAATCTCGAGCGTATAACCATCAGCAATCTCCGTGACGCTTGCCGCTGGCGTAATAAACTGCTCAGCCTGTCTGCGATCAGATTCGCGAGTTTCTCGGGTTAGAGTGTTCATGATAAATTTCCTTTCAGTTTTCCTGTTTAGCTTACCTGGATTTGTTTTGGTTTTGCTTCCTCAGCTTTTGGCAATGTCACTTCGAGAATTCCATCCTGGTAGGTGGCACTGACCTTACTGGGATCCACACGGGTCGGCAGCGCGATGCTCCGGCGGAATGTGCCGACGTAGCGCTCAGTGCGCTGAGCCGTTTCGCCGTCGTTGCTCTTCTCGCGTTTGCGCTCGCCGCTGATCGTCAGCGTGCCGTCATGCAAGGAAATGTCGATAACGTCCTTGCGCATTCCGGGCAACTCAACAACAGCCACGAAATGGTCGCCACTCTCGTAGAGATCGAGCGCAGGTGACCACCCGATAAAAAGTTGACCCGTACGGCCAAAGCCAGACCAGAAGGGCATGTCAAGAAACGAGTTCAACTCGTCCCGCAAATCACTCCACCGATCCAATGCCAACCATGGCGCAGGATCCGGAGCTTGATAACGAATTAGATTCATAGTTTGAAATTTCCTTTCTTGGAAAATTTTGAGTTTCGCTGATTAGCATAGCGGGCTGCGTGCCAGCAATACGGCAACGTGATGGCGAGTCCTAAAGCTCCGACGATCAGCCGATTAGACGAGCGACTGGTAAATATTTAGAGATCGATGCTGGTCTAATCTGGCACAAGCGAATGGCAAACATTGTAGATTTGGAGACAAAATTTCCCTGCTACGTCGGGGACTCAGAACAAGGTTTCACAGTGCTCGGGCTTGTAACGCTCTTGACAGTTCAATAACTGAACGGCTACCGATCGAACGATGAACCGCCACGAAGAAGGCCGTCGTGAACTAGACTCCGTGGTCATCAACATCGAGCTAACGCTCGTCAGTATCATCCAGGGGGTCGCATTGTTCTTCCTAACTGACAATGCCCGTCCGCTTATATTGATGCGTCTTTCGAGCGCTTTTCTCTATATCGTCGCGGGATTATGCGTGATTTTTATCTTTTGGTCGCGCTCCGTGATCCACACGCTGGCGCTAATTCGATGGCCACTTGAGTTTGGGCATAATTTTTTCTACATCGCTTGCGCGCTCGGCGAGGCGATCCTCTTCAGTCGCCTGGACAATCCGCTTGGGTGGTTTCAGTTAAGCGCCGTTTATGCAACGATTGTATGGGTCCTTTTCATCTATGACATGCGGTTGATTAAGATGCGTCTCAAAGAGTCGCGCACGGATGTTGAACGCGCTCTCTACACGCGCAAAAGGTCAGATCAGTTGCTCAACATTTTGGTGCTCGTGCCCGCGTTGGTGATCCTTAGTTTCGCCTGCGCGTTTGCAATTTGGAGGTGGCCTGACCTGTTCATCGCTCGTGGCTATCACAATTGGTTGATTGCGATTCAGTTGCTCTTGTTCATCTGCTATTTGACTTACACCGGCCGTTACTTCCGCTCGATCGCACCGCTCGTATTACGAAGCGAGCAGGCAAGCTAGCTGGTGCGCATTTTCATGGCGGCGTCCGCAACTTTTCGTCGCGATATTTGGTGGGTAACAGCGTTTTCGTTATTCGCCGCTATTCGCGTACTCGCTTTGTCTGCCGCCTTCCCGTTTTTCAACAATGTAGATGAACGGCGGCACTTCGATCTGGTGGTCAAATATGCCGATGGCCACCTGCCGCGTGGCGCAGAACTGATCTCACCGGAAACGCTTCCTTACCTTTCGCATTATGCCTCGCCCGAGTTTCTGGGTTCGGTTCCTGAACGTCGTGTTCCTGGCCGCGCTGGTTTGTTAGCGTGCGTGTCAGCCCGATTGATTTTTCGCAATGCTTTATGTTTACGGTTGAGTTGCGTTCTGAGGAACCGGCCTCGCCTCGTGCTCGGAGCCATTGGCGCGATCGCGATCACCATCACTGTCTCGGACCTGCTAGCGAACCGCGTCGCCTTCACCAGCGCGTACAATTGGTTCCATCTGTGAAGGAAGTTCGAGTTTGCTGTCCAGATAAAGAACTACGAAGGCGATGCCTACCAACGGTTGGAGAATTTTTTCGACAATGCCCAAAGCGAAAGCGGAAATGTTAAAGCCGCTAGCTTTCTGCGCTTCGGTCATTTGTTGCAGCAGCGCCTGCGGGTCCTGGGTCGTCAGCAATTGATTAAGGTACTGGTGCAGCGTCCCCCATTGCGCACTGAAGGTGATCGCCAGCACAACGGCAAACCAGATCGAGGCGATGAACGCCCCCCGCCACAATGGACGTTGAAACCATGGAAGATCACGCCCGCTGCGCGCCAGATCGCGACTTTGGCGCAATGAATCGATGAATCCCGCGTTCTCAAGAACCGCAAACTGCTGCCAAAACAGAACGTTCACGAAAAAACGGCCGAACATCCAAACCTGCAGGATCAGCAAAGCCATCGCGACAAGGGCCAACAGCAGCGATGCCGCTCCGGCAAGAGCCATGGCTGCAATCGCCAGGCCGAAAACCATCAGTAGAAAGAATACGCCATAGACAAACACGCACAGTCCGGCGACTCGCGGCCAAAACCTCACTGCTTCGTTAAGCACGGTGATCAAACTGAATCGGTTTCCGCGCACGATTTCGGCGGTGAGAATTTGGATTCCTGCGATGTAAACCGGCCACATCACAATCGAAATCACGAACATTAAAAACGCGAAGCCGGCGGCGAGAACTGAGCGCAGATCAACATTCGAACCTTGCGGCGGTTGGACAAAGGTAGTGGTTAACTGACTGAATATTGACGGCAGTAACACCAGCAGCGTGAGGGCGAGGAAATGGAAGAAACCCTTTCGATAAATCTGAATAGTTTCATTTAAAATTTCAGCAAAGGTCCGGCGCGAAAGTTGTACGGGCGGTTGCGTGGAAGACTCTGCAGACTCCACGATCGCCGGTGGTACGCTGAAAAGCCCGGGGATTTCCGACGCCGTTGTCCAAAAATCGACGTTGGCTCGGCGCGCCTCATTAACCGGCAGCAATCGTCCCTCTGCTTTCCACTCACGCAGAGTCTCGATATTCGCCGGACCGTACTCCGTGCCCTGCACACGCACAATCCATTCGTCGGTCATCCTCTTGATCATCCAGCATCATGCATTCAGAATCCAGTATTAGACTGCAATGAAACTGCTGTTGATCGACGGTCATTACTACGTTTACCGGTCCTTTTTCGCCATACCGAATCTCTCGAATTCTCGAGGCGAACCGACCAACGCCATTTTCGGTTTTACAAAAACGCTGCGATTAATGGTGAAACATTTGCAACCTGAACTGGGCGCAGTCGTCTGGGATGAAGGCCTGCCGCAGAAGCGTGTAGAGCTACAACCCGCTTACAAAGAAACGCGCAAAGAGATGCCAAAACCGATGGTACCGCAGCTCGATTTTATCCAAAAACTTACCCCCTTGCTGGGCTTCCGAAACATTTCGCTTCCGGACACCGAGGCCGACGACCTGATGGGTTGTTATGCCATTGCTGCCTGTAAGCGGACCGGCATGGAAGTGGTGCTCGCGACCAACGACAAAGATTTGTTTCAGCTGGTGGGTCCTTGCGTGAAAGTCTATACGACTGCAAAAGCAGATCTTGCGTCGCCCAAGGATGCATTCGCATTGCTTGGTGAAGAGCACGTTACGGCGAAATGGGATGTCCCGCCCGGGCTGATTGGTGACGTTCTCGCGTTGACCGGAGATTCAGTAGACAATATTCCCGGGATCGGAGTAGGGCGTAAAAGTGCCGCCGCGTTGATTCGTGAATTCGGTGGTCTCGAACCGTTACTAAAAAATATCGACAAAGTGAAAAGCGTGCGCACCCGGGAGAAACTAGCTAACGCTCGCGAGCAAATATTGCAAAACCGCAAAATGGTAGACCTCGACTGTGAGATGGAATTGCCTATGGCGATCGATGAGCTGCGAATTAAGCCTGATTATCCCGGCCTGATAGCGGCCTTGGAAAAATGTGAGTTCAAGTCGCTTCTCCAGGAGGTGCGCGACGAAGCAGCCAAAGTTGGCACCGTTGTGCAGCCAAATCTTCTCTAGAAAGACGAGCGTCCCTGCGGATAATTCTCAACGGTTTGTCATCTGTTAGTCCCCTGGAACGCCGGAAATCTGACCAGGCACGAATTTTTCGTAAAAAAGTTCGAACGCGCGATACAGCAGGCTGTCGAATCTAGCAGGTTAAGGCGATTCGGGCGGTTGCACGAGTTCTTCTAGAAGTTGTTTCTCCTTAGCGTGCGACGCCCGAATCAATTTTTTTGCCCAAATCGGGCGCCTAACAGCGGCACTTAGCCCTCCGTGTTGGATAGACGACGTTGGATTTTATACGTATGGTGCGTCTCCGCTCCTCCATGGACTCTCACGATTACGATCCGATCGCTGCGGCGCTGAAAGAAGACATAGGCAAAGGCGACATCACCACAGAGTTTTTCGTCCCGGAAACGCTGCATGCGAGCGGACGAATCGTTGCACATGAACCAGCAGTAGTTGCAGGAGCTGCAACGGCTGCGGAAATCTTTCGGAAAGTCGATCCTGTGACCGACGTCCACCTCGTTCACGCAGACGGTGATGCCGTAATTGCCGGCGATGTCATCATTGAAGTGCGGGGGCTTGCGCGTTCGATTCTCAAGGCCGAACGAGTTGCGCTAAATTTTCTTCAGCGCCTCTGCGGCATTGCAACGCTTACCCGTCAGTTCGTTGACGCGGTCGGAAATCATCCGGCGAAGATACTGGACACACGCAAAACGACGCCTGGACTGCGCGCATTGGAAAAGGCCGCGGTTGTGGCTGGCGGCGGGGCTAATCACCGTTCCGGGCTGTACGACATGGTTCTTGTGAAGGACAATCACCTGGCCGCGCTGGGAGGACTTTCCGGGTTTGCGGACCAAATTCGTCGGCTGCGCAAGGAACGGCCCAACATTCGGATCGAGGTGGAAGCAGACGATCTGGAGCAAGCACGTGCTTTTGTTGAGATCGACGGAATCGACGCCATCCTGCTGGATAACATGGTGCCTGCTAAAATCCGGGAAGCTCTGGCACTAAGGAGAAACAACATCAAATTCGAAGCGAGTGGCGGTGTTACACTGAAAAACGTCAGGCGGATCGCAGCCACCGGCGTTGATTACATTTCCATCGGCGCGTTGACGAACTCAGCACCTGCAGTCGATCTCGGGCTGGAAATGACTCATGTCCAAGGATGAGAAGTTCCATCCCCTGATTGCTGATCAACTCAAGGCCGAAGTTCCCAACGCTGTCATCGGTCGGCAAATCATAGTGCTCGATCAGACGGGGTCGACTAATGACGCCATTTTGCAGCTAACATCGAGGGCTGATTCGCCTTCCATACCGGAGGGTTTGGTTGTTTTTGCGGAACATCAAACCGCCGGGCGCGGTCAGCGTGGCAACCGCTGGGATTCAACAGCGGGAAAAGGACTTTGGTTTTCAATTCTATTGCGACCTGAGATCCAACTGGGCGACTCGGGACGGCTCACGATTTGGGCCATCGAAGCGATCTCGGACGTGATTCGCACTAAGTTCGGCGTCGAGTCCGCAATCAAGTTGCCTAACGACATTCAGCTTTCTGGACGCAAAGTATCCGGCGTGTTAGTGGAGATGCGCGCGCAAGACAAAGGGCCACACCTGGCTGTAGTCGGAATCGGAATCAACGTGAACCATTGTCGGGAGGATTTTCCTGCAGATCTTCAAGACCGGGCCATATCTCTCGCGATGGCATTAGGCCGACAGGTCGACCGTCAGAACTTTGCCGTCGCTGTCCTGCGAAACCTCGATTTTACTTATCAGGAAAACTTCGCCTCTAGCCGAGGACGGTGAGCTCGCCTCGATTGCACACCGCGTTCCTGCGGTAAACGTCTGCGCTACACCTTCCCATTCTTTGATAACCACTCGCGATATACACGCGGCGAAATTTCGGACGGCTTGATCTCGCTGCGTCCACCCCAAAACACGTTGGTGTAAGAAACTGGGATATCATTAGCGCAGAGATGTTGATCAATCGCCGCCTTATGCTCGAGGAGCAGTCGCTTCTCGGAGCCGTGCGCCACAGCCATGATGTTGACGTGCCTGAATTCCGGACCGGCTTCGCGCCAATAGCAATGGGTTAAAATGTGATGACGGCCGACCTCACCTCCGACCTCAATTTCACGGCCGGCCGGCACCGCCCAGTGAAACAGCGCGTTGAAACGTGTCACGCGCACGCCGCCGGCAGATGGTTTGACGTGTTCGAGGAAAGTAGAAAAACGCCCGACAATTTTTTGCGCGTTCAAATCTTCGGCAACGCGACAAAATTCATCGAGCGAAACGCCGGCCTCGTTGGCGCGAGCAACCCACGGCGATGGCTTGATTTCCTCCGGAGCGAATTCGCGCTTAAGCGCAAGCAGGACGCTCCATTCGCGTTCGCTGAGCTCGACCTTCTGCACTGGAATCATTTTCGCGGGCTGACCAGCTTTGCTTCCGGGCTCAATCGTTTTACGCCGAACATGTCCAACGCCGAGTGTGAAAATGCCTTTCGCCGGCATTGTACGAAAACGCTCCGCGCTAACTTTTTTCGCCAGCAATTCACAATGCGTCAGCAGCGAGAATCCCTGAGGAACCTTTAGAGTCGTCCAAAGTTTGTAGTCCGATCCTGCGCTGACGGTATCAGTCGAACGGAGCACCACATGGCCGGAAAACGGATCGCTTTGAAACATCCAGTCGAACGCAGCCTCGATCTTATCTTCCGGAACTTTCCACGCCACCAGCGCGCCCGCGGCGAGATTGGTCGCAAGCAAGGTTTGCCGGACGCGCCGGATCGTTCCCGCGCGCAACATGGCGGCGATGCGCGCCATCACATCCTCGACATCCACGCCGGAGCGATTCGCGATCTCCTCGAACGGCTCGCAAACAAATCCTTCGATCTTGTCCTCCGAAACCGCGAGAATCTTTGAGTTGATCGGATCGTTGTGTTCGATCGGCAGCATCCCAATTAATCCGCCGCACGAGCAAGCTTGTCCAACTGACGTGGCGCTTTTCAGATTGCGCAAACAAACACCGCGGCAAAGTGACAGCTACTGCCGGCAAGGACGAATAGATGCCAAACGAAATGGCCGTAACGCATCCGTTCGTTTGCGAAAAATAAAGTGCCTGCCGTGTAAGCGATGCCACCCGCGATCAACCACAGAAGCGCGGACAACGGAATTGCCAGCGCGAGCGGACGTATGAGCGTGAGTCCGATCCAGCCCGTGCCGAGGTAGAGAGTCATCGCAAGCTTCCGATGACGCAGCACGCCTCGCGTTGCTTTCATGATGACGCCGAAAAGCGCAAGCGCCCAGACGACCCCAAGGATCGCTAATCCGCTACCGCCCCGTAACGGACCCAAGGCAAATGGCGTGTACGTTCCGGCAATTAACAAAAAAATCGCCGCGTGATCTATCACTTGGAGAATGGATTTCGTGTTAGTCCGGGGCCACCAATGATAGAGGCTCGATGCCAAGTACACGAGCAACATCGTCGTGGTAAAGATGATCGTACCAATAAGAAAAGGGATGTTGCCATGGTGGAACGCCGCCAGAAGCAGTATCGGAGTGCCGATCATCGCGCCCACCAGCCCGATCCCGTGGCTGACACCATTCGCTATTTCTTCGCAGGCCGATTGTGTCCAGTTCCGCACAGGCATCGAGCCGTCAATCGCATTCATCGCACGCGACCATGCAACGCGTATTGAAAGGAGTTTGCCAAACAAAAAACGGTAACGCGCTCTCCGGTGCCAGGTGTTAAATTCGAGGACTTGCTCGCTTCCGTGGCGTTGCGCAGGCAGGTTGTTCGCCGAACGTTTGCATTGCAGTGATCAAAGCGATTCTTTTCGACGCAGCAGGCACACTCTTTTATCTGACGAAAACAGTGGGCGATCATTACGCCTGCGTCGGTCGCGAAGTTGGACTAGTTCTCGACGCGCAGAAACTAGAGAGCGCATTTCACTCAGCGTGGAAACAAATGCCGCAACGCCCGGCAATCGATGGTCCGCGCGAAAATGATGACAAAGGGTGGTGGCGCGAGCTGGTCGGGCATGTTTTCGATCAGGTCGCGCCTTCGTTAAGCGAATTCGATCGCGACAATTTTTTTGAAGTGGCGTACGAACATTTCGCCGAATCAGGTGTGTGGAAACTCTACCCTGAGGTGCCTGATGTCCTGCAGCAACTGCGAAAACGTTTTCAGCTTGCAGTCATTTCAAATTTTGACGGTCGTTTGCGATTCATTCTTCAGAATCTTGGAATCTCGAAATATTTTGCGCGTGTATTCATCTCTAGCGAACTAGGCGCCGACAAACCCGTCCCTGAAATTTTTCGGCGGGCAATCACGATAATGCATTTGAAAGCTGATGAGGTCCTTCACGTCGGCGATGACCCAGCAAGGGATTGGAAAGCGGCCGCCGCGGCCGGCTTGTTAGTCTTCAGGTTGGATCGACCGCGAAATTCGCTGCGCGATTTACTCACGACTCTCGGTAGGTAGTATAAGCGCATCGCTGCTTCACTCATGCTCGGCGTGCGCAGCGCATCTCTTACAATGTTGCGATTAGCAGCGATGTACTTTAGAGAAGGTTCCCGCATGGGTCGGTAGCTCAATCGGTAGAGCAGCGCCCTTTTAAGGCGTTGGTTCCGGGTTCGAGTCCCGGCCGACCCAATCCCTCTCAAGCGGCGTTTTACCTATGAAAATAGGTAAATTGTCGAACGCGCAACGTCCGTTTCGGTTCAGATAAAGGCTTGATTTTGACATGACTTTTCACTTCGATCCGTACCGTGCCTGTGGATGATCAGGTGACGTCATTGACTGGCGTTGACAGCAGCGCGCGAGACGGAGCGGTCGCATTCACCACCACGCATTGGAGCGTGGTGCTTGAAGCACAAAGCCCAACACCAGCAGCACAAGCGGCACTAGATAAACTTTGCCGAACATATTGGCGACCAATTTATGGTTTCGTAAGGCGACAAGGCCTTGCAGCGGAAGAGGCGAAAGACCTCACGCAGGGTTTTTTTGCTCTACTGCTGGAACGCCGGGATTTGAATGCAGTCCGCCAGGAGAAAGGGCGTTTGCGCTCTTATCTGCTCACCTCACTTAAACATTTCCTAACAAACGAGCGCAACCGTGCGATGGCAATTAAACGGGGCGAAGGCCAGCGGTTAATCCCATTTGAGGATCTGCGTGACCGCGAGCGCATCGGGTTTGAGCCGTCAGAGACACTGGCCACAGATCAAATTTATGAGCGTCGTTGGGCGCTAAGCGTGCTTGACCAAACGCTGGCGCGACTGGGAGACGAATATCGTGCCTCTGGTCCCGCGTCTGCGGGATTGTTTGATCAGCTTCAGAAATCGCTTACGGACGAACCCGATCGTCCTTCGGCGGCAGATACTGCACGCGAATTCGGGATGACTGAGAGCGCAGTGAGGCAAGCGTCGTACCGGTTACGTCTGCGTTACCGCCAGCTTTTGCGTGAGGAAATCGCCCACACCGTAATGCTTCCTGGCGATATTGAGGATGAACTGCGCTACTTAATCGCTGTGCTGGAAGCGTAACTAACGGCGATTCAATCCATGTAGGGCGAACCCCTATACGAAAATTAGGCGG
>Ga0126381_100001376_pt1 | contig 26193 bp, 23 predicted proteins | sample PanSoiMetPlot_28_FD_96465 | JGI IMG/M metagenome (GOLD analysis project Ga0126381, IMG submission 96465) | Tropical forest soil microbial communities from Panama - MetaG Plot_28 | ecosystem: Environmental > Terrestrial > Soil > Tropical forest > Bulk soil | place: Panama | collected 2016-02-17
GAAGCCGTGCGAGCGCGGAGTGTTCAACAGCGAGCGCGAGCAGAGTCCGAGTCGCAGCGCAATGCAGATGCGGGTGGGCTTTGGAAGCTGGAGGAGTACGGAGAGGATTGATGCACTGGACGCGACAGATCAGTTGAGGACCAGATCGCCGATCTCGCCAGTTGCACACTGTCACCAATCACTGATGTCAACCTTGGTGACGGTCTGCTGATGTCATCACGTGCGAATCGCACCGTTGCAATGATCGGCGCGGCAATGAACTACAGTAGAGCCGGTTGCATCTAGTTACAGAGCGGCCATTCTAACGGCCACGGCAACTCTCTCGCGATGCGCCGCGAGAAGCACATACCGTCCCATTCAATCTTAGCTTCCGTAAAAAGCGGCACGTGGCCAGAGATATCGCCCCAACGCGGCCAGTCTCCCTGCCAGAGTTCCCAGAGCCGCTGCATCGTGACCGCGTCAGACACAAGCAGCTTCAAGATCAGCTCCTCCTTCGTCCGTTGTACTTCGTAGCTCAACCCCGACTCAAGTTCTAGTCCAGCGAGCGCGAATCGAAGTAGCTGCTCGATATGGGCGAGAGATACGTTCATCGAAACCCACTAGTAGGCACGATCACGTCATGCCGCGAAACGGACTTTCTTGGCTGCTGCCATTTCGCATTCCATTTCAACTGCCACGATGCGGTGTGCGAAGACTGGGCCATTGTGGTAGCCCACCCCGTTCTTCTCAATGTGCTCAACAGCTTCAGCAGCTGAGCCTGCCCAGACGTGGATGTTGGTCATCACACTCTGGGAAGTCGGCAGATAGTACACGGAATACTTCTTCATAGGCTTCCTTCAAAGGCACAAGGCGTTATAGGCGGTTCTTCATTTCGAGGTTCTGGGGTCTTCGAAATTGAAGGACTCGATCGCTTCTTTCTCTTGGATCGACGCGCTCAAGTGTGTCAATCGTATGCCGCATCACGTCCTCCAATTCGTGCAATTGGGCTTTCGGACTTACTCCCGGGGCATAGGGCTTCATGAGCAAAAGCGTGACCCGGAGAAGCTCGGCGATGTTTCGTTCTGGTGAAGGGTTCGCGAGGTTGCTGCGTTCCATTTATCTAGCGTCTCCTTGCAAAGGGATGCCGAGGCTCTGCGGTAGAGCTACTCGGACAATTTCGATCTTCTTTGGACCGTCGTCGTAGTGTGCGAAGAAGGAATGTTCGGAGTGCTTGCTTACGTCAATTTCGAGATCCCAGATGGCACGCTGAAGCGCAGGCGGAAAGGTACGGAGCTGAGCGTTGTTTTCCCATGGGCAATGGTGGGTGGGAGGCAATTGTGATGGGGAACGGTTGCCCATCCGCCTCCGAGAGGGCTGATTCGATCGTGCTTGCATCGCTTTCTTCTGGCGTAAATATACTTTTCGTTCGACGAGAGTTCCCAGTGGTTGGTTGCCCGCGGCCCGAACGACCGCAAACTGGAAGTTACACAGAAAGTCGTTCGCAGCTCTGGCCTTGCAGCGTTGGCTGCCACACGGACCAAGGGTTTTCCCGGGTTCACAGCGAGCGGCAACTTCTCCTAGAATGCGTGATGCATCAGATGCAAGAGCGCGAGTTCTGATGAAGAGAACTCAGTCTTGCGGGGGAACTTCCTCTTCCCGGGAAGGGGCAGAAGGTACCCGGTTAGTCCGGCCCTCCCCTCCCCCGCGCCATGGCACGTGATACTTACGCGAGGCTGCGCATATTGGCGATGATAGACTCAGTATCCGAACACTGAGTCATCCTTCCGTCACTACCACCTCTACCGCGTACGTCTGTACTTCCGTTGGCGTGACGAAGGCGATTGCGGGACCGATGTTATTCGTGAAGCCGACTTCAATTGTGCGTAGACAAGACAAACAGTGCGAACGCCAGAAAGGCAGCGAATCCGACGGCCATTGCTATCAGAAAGTCTGCCACTCCAGTCCGCGGATGAGACGAAATGAGCATGGATAGTCCTCGGGGGGAGTTACCACATTTGTTGCACAAGGAAATAATTGAGATGCCTATCAGGCAATCCGCCTATGACTTCCGCTTTTGATTGCGGACCCTAGCGGCTGTCGCCGTGTCCAGCATCCTCCTCGTGTTCAAGGAGGGCGATATGGCGCAGGATTTGGTATTCCACTGTGGGCAGCTCAGGGTCTTCAGGATTCAGTTCTTCTTCGGAACGAACCACGTCAAGCGATGTGCGGAGCGCCCTCAGCATCCTGCTCTTTGGAGACTCCATAGTCGTTACTCTAAACCTGAAAGCTCATTAGTCAGATGACGTAGCTTGGCGAGTTGTCGTATCTAGCGGTTTGCCAAGCTCAGTTCGCGCATTTTGGCCTAGTTCTGTCATTGCGAGAAGAGCCAAAGCCGCCGTTTTTGACACTCATAACTACAATTCGCTTCCTGAAGACGAAAATCATGGGGATAGAATATTTTGCCTGCGGAGGTGTGAGCGGCCTACGGGGAATAGGCCGCAGCTCTAAGTTGCTACTCAGCACTTACTTCAGTGCTCGCTTCTTCGGTTGCCGCCTCAGCCTGGGCAGTTGTTTCTTGGGCCGGTGGTTCAGTCACTGTCTCAGCAGCTACGGTTTCTTGTTCCTTCTCGTCATCTATCGCCATTGTTGATCTCCTTTAAATGTGAAAGATGCCGCCAACCCTAGCCTTCATAGACAGCAGTGAGAAGCTTCGAGGTGGACGAACTCATTACACACACTCCTGTACGTCTTTGACTTGGGGCCGATGTGTCTTCGATGCCGGCGAAAATCATGGAGGTTGCCCTATGTGATCGGTTCTTGCGTCGCGTCCGATTTACGTGCTTCATGGACGCGATGCTGCAGATCAAGGGTGAATCTCCCGCGTCGCATGTATGGAACAGTTGAACTTGCTGTGAACTAGGGAAAACCCTAGGTCTTCGGTGCCACTACTTGAGAAATCACCAGACTGGCTTAATAATGTTGTTTCGTCACCCCTTCATCTCCGTTAGGAGGAGAATTTGCGGTGGGTTCCTTGTTCACCAGTCGATTTCTGCATCGCGCCAATTGGGATGGAACAGTCGATTCCATCTGTGGAGTGTGCTTCATCAAGGTAGCTAGGGCGAAGTGCGAATCTGACCTTGATAAGGCAGAAGGAGATCATCGCTGCGATCCGTGGATGCTTGAGCCATATGATCAGCCGAAAAGTTCAGATTGAACGCTGCACCCAGCCGCCTAGCGTGTGCCGCTTCCATCCGCTTCAGATCGTTCTCCGTCGTGGAAGTCCCAACCGATGCGTAGTACCTCGTGCAAATGGAATCGATCGTTCCATCGTGATTGATGCGATGCGGATACATACCGCGATCCTGAACCAAAGCTTATATGTGCCTCACGCGATCACCGCAACTCGAACTCCGCAGGCGGTTGCGCTATTACAAAGAGCAACGCATGAGGCTCAAGCGGCCACCGCACAGCGAATCACTACAAAAGGTCGAAGCGATCAATCGCGTGGACTAGGGAAAACCCCGGCTTTGTTGTGCGCAGACGAATCTGTGCTGGGAGCACGAACTTTGATGAATCCTCGAACTAAACGGGATTCTTATAAGCCGGAAATCGCGTTTGTTTCTCCTGATGAAACAATCGGATGATTTCAGAGTTCCGGCTTGCCGCCCATCGGACATCGATCCCAATGTCGAGGTCCTAGTTGATCTGTTCACCTTGGAAAAAAAACGTCGGATGAGTCGTGGAAGGCTGCGCGAATAGAACCGCTCGTGGCTATCGATGCCCCCCAATTGCCAATGCTGCACCCCGCCATTCGACGAGGTGCAGGCAGCGCGCAGGGACATGAGGGGGCAGCTGGAGCGAGCAGCATTTGAGAAGAAGCGCAATCGGGGGCAAGCGAAGCCGTGGCACGAATTAGACGAACACATTTGAACCGAAGTTGATTTGATCTTGACCAGCATTCCGGGTTTATCGTCGGCATACCGGAAAGTTACGCGCCGGGGCAATCCTTCGAGGTGCCCTGTTCTCTCTGGGCGGGTAGATCCTCCCATCCCTGGAGCAGATGGGCCCACCTTCGGTGGGCCCGCTTCGAGAGGCTTTATTTTGAGAGGTCCGAAGGGTTCGAGGAAAGAGGTCTAAAGCAGACCCTTAAGAGGAGGAAAAACCTTTCTTGGGGGGCCAAATTTCGAGGAAGCCTCTGCTAGCTGGTAAGTAGATGCGCGAGTTCTTCGAGACGTTGACACAAGAAGCTCTTTCCCACGCGAGGAATCTTCGCTCTTCCCCCTCCGAGAAGAGGATGATCCCCGCATTCTTGAGTTCTATCTTTAGAACCCGTGTCTTTTACGTTCTTTACTGATTCTGTATTTTAAGGACAGGTTGTGCACGCTGTGAACTAGGGAAAACCCTAGACTCAGCAAGGATTTGGCACAAACTGGATCGGCTAATTCCCGTATTACAGGCAAACCGAATGTATGGTCCGCCGCCGTTTTGCAAGCGAAAAATGAGGAAGACAGAATTGGTCTGCGCGAATGTATCCGGCCTTTATTGGAGTAGCGATCTCCTGGCCTAAATGGGTTGCGCTGCGCCCTCGTCCTATTTAGTTACGCTGCCTTTGCGGCAGTTTCCGGTTACAGGTTCTCGGGGGCGCCGGGATCGATCGAAGCAGCTGAGTACGCGAACACTTCTTGCGAACCACAACTGCTCCCCGCGCGTTAATACCTACAAGATGAAACACCGTCTTGCCTAGGTCGATACCGATTGTGCGAATTTCCATGGAACGCCTCCTGTGTACTCATCTACACCCTCGAGGGGGTAGGCGGCGGACCATCCCAGCAGTTACCCTGCAAAAACTAACAGTGCGACCGGTCCGCCTAGAGATCGTGGGCCGTCTTTTGGTGGAAAAATCGCGGAGGGGGATGATACCGAATCAACCCCACCGGCCTCATAAGGGGGGCATGGGTCCGGCCAAGAGCATGCTTCGAGCGCACCTGGCGTTTCACCTGAGAACTTTCACTACCGTGGCAGGAAGGGTGGTCAATCGCGGTCGAAACTCAAGAGAGGGCTGCCGCCCCCTGCCGGGTCCCTCGCGTTTTCTTCCTTATCCTGTAGAAAATTTTGGCGAGCGATGCTAGACGAAGAAATCGTTCTAAAAAGAGGTGCCACCCCCCTCTGCCCTAATCGGTCTAAGATTGCCCTGCTTGAACGACTGTAGCGGAAAATGTAGCGGCTACCGGTCTAGGTGGGCTTATGCCGACTTAGATGGAGATTCTATAAGCCCCTGAAAATATAAGGCAGTCTAAGTACGTTGCAATATAGCGAAGGGGACCCGTCCAAGATTATGAGTCCCCTGCTCTAACCGTTGAGCTACATCGCCTTGTGGCGTCGGTGCCGGTTCTGGTGCCGGTTGCAATTTCCAGTCTTACACGTACCTAAGGTACGTTTTAGGGGTGGAGGGCACATCCATTGGCGATTTAGATAGCGCTCTTAATGATCTGAAGCGCCGGACGCTGAACTGGATAGACTGACTCTCCGGCTCGGCGAGCTTGAACTAGTTGACCCCGATGCCGCTTCATTGCGGTATTTGCCGAGCACAAAGCAGGCGAGTACGGCCATGACCAACGCCAGGAAGGCAATTCCCAGGGGTGCTCGATAAGATCCCCAGGCGTCAAAGCCCACGGCCATCAGGTATCGCCCGGTTGCATTGCCGAGCGTAAACGCGCCGAAGACACAGCCATAAATCTGGGCCATGGATCGCATGCCGAAGTAGCGGCTGACCAGGAACGGCATCAGGTCGCCCTCTGCGCCGGCCGCAAGTCCCAGCAGCAGTGTGGCAGCCGTCGCCCAGCGGACGGCGAGACCACTCCCCAAAATAGCAACCGCAATGGCAGCTCCTCCGAATACCGCGGCCATTACGCGCGGGCCGAAGAACCGATCGACGAGATACCCGTTGCAGACGCGTCCAATGACGAGCGCGACCCCGAACAGTGACGCAGCAAATGCAGCCGAGGAGCCTGACAGTCCTGAGTCGGTCAGCAGAGGCGCGACGTGAGCGTTCACTCCGGTGACGCATGCGGCAACCACGAAGAAGATGCCAGCGAGCAGCCAGAAGTTGCGGGTCCGGAGTGCCTGCCATATAGTGACCCCGTCCTGATTCGCGCGATTGACCGAAGTCGCAGCCATCGGATCGGCGTCATCGGGAAGAAGCCCCATCTCCTGGGGCCGAGAGCGAAGAAACAGCCACACCGGAGGGACTGCGATAACCAGGCAGAACGCCGCAATTCCGAGGTACGCCGCCCGCCAACCGGCGCGTTCGATCATCATCTGGGCGAGCGGCAGGGTGATGAATGTTCCCACTCCAACACCGGCCGAAGCGACGCCAAGGGCCAGACCTCGACGCCGGTCAAACCAGTTGGCGACAACGCGGGAATACGTGACGGGGGTGGTTGCAACTCCCAGCAAACCGATGAGCGCGAAAACAGCGTAGAAATGCCATAGGGTTGGCCTGAGCAGAGAGAGCCCAACGAGGCACCCGATCACGATGAGGTGTGACGTGATAATGACGCGTCGTGCTCCGTGACGGTCAACCAGCCGCCCGGCGCCCGGCGCGGAGAACGTCACTAAAAGATCAATCAGTGAGATTGCCAGGAAGATCGAAGCTCGGCTGACGTGAAGATCGGCTGCGAGCGGTTTGGCGAAGACACCAAAGGTGTATACCACCACGGGGCCGATTCCACAGGCGCTCCCAAAAGCGCAAGCTAGTACAACCCACCAGCCGTAAAAGACTCGGCCACCGATGCGATGTGGCGGAGAGACCCCTGGATTTGACATGGTGCTTGAGTATTGCACATGCACCGCGGAGGTCAGAGCGGAATATGAGGCGACCGGCTGTTGAGCATCTCAATTGTCGACTACACGCGAATACGCTCGACAGAGTTGTGTCTGTGTTGTCGGCAAACCAGAACTTTGACTTTCATTAAGACGATTGGCTCTCAACCTTCTAGTTCTCGTCGCTCTTGCTGATTTCGCCGCAGTGTTCCGTCTGTTGTAGGCCGTAACTTCAGTTTGCCGGTCATTCACTCACTACGTTTCGCCAAACCCCGAAGTATATCGAGTCGGTTCTTTGGAGCGTTGAGAGAAAGAAATTCCAGGATCGTTCTTGGAGTCCGTTGAGGACGACGAAGAAACTCCACGGGCCACTCAGTTATACACAGTTCCTTGACGTGGCGAAATTCACCCGCCCTTGGTTCATCGATGCATTCGACCTGTCGAACAAGCGCAAGCGGTTTTTCCGCGCCCGAAGTGCTCTTGGAAAAAGCAGCAGCTTCGGCGTATGTTGCAAACGCAAAGTAGTAGTCGTTGCCATTTTCGTCGTCAGGAGCACCACGCTCCGGATGGCACCAGACCCGATACTCCAAGATGTCGTCCCATACGTATCCACTCCCCCGCGTTTGCCACAGCCGGGTAGGTTCCAACTAGGCTTGCGTCTACCGCGTCAGGGTATTGATCAGCAGCCATTTGGCTTCCATCTTCGCAGATTGGTGCGGGTTCCGGGCGGTTTGCCGGTTAACCGCCCAGAACCTGCCACAATGATCCTTCATCACAACAAGTTCACGCGATTCTTGATTGCATGCACGTCGCTTTCGATGTTGCGTATTTGCGTTTCGAGCGCCTTCGACAAATGGCGAAGTCCTTCGGCGATAGCGACAATCGCTTCATCATTGGCTGTATCTCTGGCAAATTCAAACTTCTCTCTCGCTTGCGAATGCTCAACCATTGATGGCCTCCTTTTGGGATCAGTGTACCGAGCGTCTGTGCAGCCGAGGAAACAGGCAACCGGAACTTTGACGAATCTTCGCCATAACTTCCGTGTTTGCCGGTTAACCGGAACTTACGCCGGTCTGGGGGAGCGAGGGATCCGGTCTTCGATACCAGTCGCGAATACTTCCTCGACGAATCGGAATCGCCCGTAGCAAGCCGGATTCGCGATAGACTGATGCGGCAACCATTCCTCCATTCAGGATCTTTTCCGTGTCGTTTCTGACCATTCGGTTCACCCTGATTTCGTTAAGTTTCGTTGCAGGTGTCTCCGCTCTTGCGGCTAGGGGATCCGCACAGGATCACGAACTTAAAGGGTTCTCGGTGATTGAGAACGTCATCACACCGGGCACTGAGCCGGTCTACCAAGTCGATGGTTATCATGTTCGGATCGTCGCGAGTACAGACAAGACATTTCACGACCAGCTGGATTCGCTCGCCGATATCGGTCAGGGCAAATGGCTTCGATTTGCCGGGAAGCGCGACGGCACGGGTGTGTTAGTTGCGTCGAAGGCAATTTTCTACCCCGGCAAATCGGGAGTGAAGAAACCCAATGCGACTCAACTGGAGACGGTGGCACCGGATCACGACAGCCTAGTCGACTCCGACGGAAAGTTCGCTCCGCTGCACACCAAGGTCCGAATGAGCGATGCAGGCGGGTGGTGCGGATGGCACAGGATTCCTGCGGAGGATGACCAGCAGCGAAGAGTCCGGCGTATCGGGATGAGCCTGGTTCCCGGGTACCAGAAGCAGATATCGGACGACCAGGTGACAAAGATCCATTTCCGGTTTTTGGTTGTGGAAGAGAAGTCGATACGTTCGGAGCTTGCCTGCAACCCGGGACTGGTGCTCGTTCCAAAGCAGGTGCTGGACCGACTGAAGAATGACGATCAGGTTGCGGCTGTGCTGGCAGACGGCATTGCATTCAACCTGCAATACCTCAGGGCGAATATGGTAGGGAATAACGGCTGGCTCACGGCCGCTGAGATTGCGGGCGAAGCTGCTTGGGCTGCGAACCCCTTTGCTGGTGCCGCGGTCGATGGCGCGATGAGAGTGGCAGCATACGAAATCATCAACAAGCAACTGCAGGATGAACGCGCACGGATCGCGCTGTCGTTAATGGCGGATGCCGGATACGATCCGTGGCAGGCACCGGAGGCGTGGCGTCTCCTGGAACCGAAGCGCCTGCCCAAGGATCTGACCACTCTCAAAGAGACGAGGCGCAGCTCTTACCAACTTGAGATTCTGAATGCCCAATACAGGAAGCCATCAGGCCATGAGACGGCGAGCGAGGAATCACGACAGCTAGCGAGCTGCTTTTCTGCGGGTTTAGCCCTTATGAAAGGACTTCCCACTCGATAATTCCCGGTTTGTCGGCAAACCCGGGAGTTGCTGGCAATTTGTCTGCGGCATCCCCGATCCGAGGAGCGCCAAGGCGCAGGACAAGGGCATATTCTATGGAGCATGGGGGACGAACGTCAGACACGAAGTCGAGAAATTTCTGCCGTTGCGCGCAGGCAACCTGAGTCTGTGCGGAGAGCGTTTCTCGATGGCGCGTGCCTTGGCGACCCCGAACTGAGGGCGGAAGTCGAGAAGCAGCTGGCCCAAAGCGGCCAGGTCGAAGCTGCAATTCCGTCCGACCTTCCTTTCCGCGAAGGCGTGACCCCTTCGGAGACACCGGAAAGCCACGCAGAATTCCATTCGAGTTCCGACGATGCGTTTACGGCCCCGCTGTTGGTGGGCTCCTCCGTCGGACCCTATGTGATTGAAGAGCAGATTGGGGCTGGAGGTATGGGGCTGGTGTTTCGGGCACGCGATATGCGCCTTGATCGCCATGTCGCCATCAAGGTCATTCACCCCAAGTCTACGAGTCCACAACTGCAGGCGGCATTTCTGCGCGAGGCTCGGCTGGCCTCTTCTCTGAACCACCCCGGTATTGTCACGATCTACGACGTGGTGTCGCATGGCAATACGACATGCATCATCATGGAATTCGTGCATGGAGTGCCGCTGAGCCACTTGCTTCACGAGGATGGGCTACCGGTCGATCGAGCCTTGTCGATCGCGAAAGGCATTGGCGAGGCTCTTGCGGTGGCCCATGCGGCGGGAATTGTGCACCGCGATCTGAAGCCGGGAAACATCATGATGCGCGAAGACGGCCAGATCAAGATTCTCGACTTCGGGTTGGCCAAAACGACGCACGGCAGTTCTCCGGATGCGGATACGCAACCGGCGAGCATTTTCAGCGGCGAGGCACTCGGAACGATTGGGTATATGGCGCCGGAGCAAGCTCGCGCCGAAGAGGTGGATGCGCGTGCCGACATTTTCTCTTTCGGCGTAATCTTTTTCCGATTGCTTACAGGAAGGCTTCCCTTTGATGCGCCGACTTCCGTGGCATTGCTGCATAAGATCCAGACGCTTGATCCGCCACGGTTGCGCACGATCAAACCCCAGATTCCCGTATACCTGGAGAATGTCGTCCTTCGCGCCCTGGCCCGGTACCCGCGAGATCGTTTCCAGAGTATGCGCGAACTGCTGGCCGCGACCAGCCCCATATCCGTTCCAACCGTCACCACTCCGGTCCCGCAATCTGAGCGGACGATTGCCGTTCTGCCGCTGCTCAATTTCAGCCCGGATCCGGAAAACGAGTACATCGGCGATGGCCTGGCGGAGGAGTTGATAAACGGGCTCACGCAGATCGAAGGTCTACGCGTTGTACCGCGAGCCTCCTCGTTCCAGTTCAAGGGAACGTCACCGAATATGCGCGAGATTGGCGACCGGCTGGGAGCCAGTCTTCTGGTCCATGGTAGTTTGCAGCGGTCGGGTCAGCGACTGCGACTAACAATGCAGTTGAGCCAAACGGCGGAGGGATACCTGGTCTGGTCGCAACGTTTCGATGCGCAGGTTTGCGATCTCTTCGCTCTGCAGGATGAGCTCACATCGATCGTCCTAGAAAAGCTTCGGCTGCAATTGGGAACGAGATTCCCCGAACTGCGGCACGCGACACGTGTGCCATCCTCCGAAGCTTACGATCTGTACCTCCAAGGGCGATACGCATTCAATCGTGAGACGCCTGCCGGGTTCCGCGAGGCTCTCGACTTGTTCCGCCGCTCGGCCGCTGCGGATGCGAATTTCGCGCCGGCATGGATTGGCATCGCCGAAACACAGATGAGGTTCGATTGGTATGGGCTGGCACCGGCCTCCGAGTCAATGCCGGCTGCGAAGTCGGCATTAGCGAAGGCGCTCGAATTGCGTCCGAATTCAGCGCAGGCGTTGTACGATCTTGCCATCACGCAGGCCGGTTGGGATTGGAACTGGACCGCGGCCGGTGATACGTTTGCGCAGGCTTTGGAAGTCGGGCGTGAGCTTGCCGCGGTCCATTTTCACTACGGCCTCGATTTTCTCACGCCTCTTGGGCGTCTCGAAGAGGCGCTCGTGGAACTGCGTCACGCAGAGCAGCTTGATCCTCTATCCTCGATCATCAGAACAGCAATCGGAGGATGCTTGTACAGGATGCGCCGCTACGACGAAGCTGCCGCCACCCTTCGAACGCTTTTGAAAGCAGAGCCGGAGTTCGCTCATGGGTATTGGTCGTTGGGCCGTGTCCTTCTGGAGCAGGGAGCGTGGGACGAGGCATTGAAGTGTTTTGAGCAAGCAGCAATCCTGATGGGCAAGACGTCTGCCGCGCTGTCGGAACTGGGGTACTGTCATGCTCGAATGGGCCAGCGAGACCTCGCGCACTGCATGATCCAGGAGATGCAGCGGCGCTCTGTGAACGAGTGGATTTCGCCTTTGAACGAAGCTCTCGTCTACACGGGTCTGGGAGAGGATAATGTCGCGATGCAGCGCCTCGAAGAGGCGTATCAAAAGCGTATCCGGCAACTGGTGTGGGTCAATGTCGATCCGCGCTACGATCGCTTGCGCCCGAGTGCCGCGTTCGAGCACCTCATACGCCGCATCGGACTATTGCCGGCTCAAAGCCATCCACAGCCTGGATGATGACGCGGATTTGAGTTTTCGATCAAACGTATAACCCTGTGCGTGTTGCTAACGATTTTCGAACGCATTATGTATTTTTTCTTTGACGCCTACCCAGCCGGCCCAGCATAATCCTGACACGGTTTCCCACCAATCACTAAGAAAATCAAGAGGATCGATGTGGTTTGCGGAAAAAACTTCCTCCACATGCTGGTCTCCGATGGGGCAAATTGGAATGCCTTTCGCGGACAGAATCCCGATGGCGTCATGCTCAATGGTGTGTCCCTGCCGGGCGCACAGTTGTCCCATGCCGATCTTCGTCGCGCGTTTCTACTGAATTCTGATCTTCACCAGGCGAATCTCGAAGGGGCACATTTCGAAGGTGCGATTCTGCGCAAGTCGAATCTGCGTGGCTCGAATCTCCGGCATGCTCAATTTGATGGTGCGGACCTGTTCTCAGCCGATCTCTCAGGCGCGGATCTTCGCGAAGCCGATTTGTCGTCGAGCTTTCTTCGGCGTGCGGATCTGCGAGGCGCCGATTTAAGCACGGCACGAGGACTCACAGAGAACCAGATTGTGGCGGCAGTCGGTGACCAGGACACGAGGTTGCCAGAATATCTCGCGCGTCCATCCACGTGGCTGGCGGGTGCACACGCATGAGGTCTTCCCTCCAACCAATTCGTGTAGCCGTAGTCGGAGGCGGCTGCGCTGCGCTCTCTGCGGTCTTTGAACTCACAAGGCCAGAGCATGAGGGGCGATTTGAAGTGACGGTGTATCAGATGGGATGGCGCCTGGGTGGAAAAGGCGCTTCCGGTCGCGGCCCGGCCAATCGCGTCGAGGAGCACGGACTCCATCTGTGGATGGGTTTTTACGAGAATGCGTTTCGGCTGATGCGGGAGTGCTACACCGAGCGCAATCAGGCATTTCCGAATTGCCGGTTCGCATCGTGGCGCGACGCTTTTGAGCCTGCGCCCGATGTGGGCGTGGCAGATCGCGTCCCGGGTGGGTGGTCATTCTGGATGGCGCATTTTCCTCCGGGCAGGGGTGAACCAGGAGATCCGGCAAGCGGCGACCCCTTTACAGTAATGGCCTATCTGCGCCAGTCCATCCTGCTGATTGGCGAACTGCTGCGCTCTGCTGGAGCCAAAGATCCGAGTCCGGAGGCAACGGATAGCGGTTCTCGTCGCGCTTCGACGGCTGGCGCAGAAGCAGTGGCGTCCGCGATCAATGCACTGCTGCGTTATGGGCAGCTCGCGACCACTGCTGCCATCCTAGAAGCCAGTGAGCTATTGCGTCAGGCCAGCGAGACCTTCGTTCCTCAATCCTTTTCGACCCTGACGTCGCCAGTGGGGCAGCTCATCGAGGCACTCGCCGTGGCTGCGCGGCAACAGCTTGCCTACCTGGTGGAAGGGAATCGAGACCTCGAGCGGGTGTGGCAGGTGATTGATCTCATTCTCGCAATTTTGCGCGGTTCGATCCGGTTTGGTCTCGCATTGGACGCGCGCGGGTTTGATGCCATCAATGACTACGACTGGCGCGAGTGGCTGCGCATGAATGGCGCTTCCGAGCAATCGCTGAACTCCGGTTTCATGCGCGGCATCTACGACCTGGTCTTTGCCTTCGAGGACGGCGATATTACGCGGCCGCGCCTGGCTGCGGGCGTTGCGTTGCGTGGTGCGATGCGCATGTTCTTCACCTATAGGGGTTCGCTCTTCTGGCGGATGAACGCCGGCATGGGCGATGTGGTCTTTGCGCCACTCTACCAGGTGTTGAAGCAGCGCGGCGTGCGATTCGAGTTCTTTCACCGGTTGCGCAATGTCGCGTTGTCGCCGCATAAAAAGGACGAAGTTCCCTACGTGCGCACCCTTGAATTTGACATACAGGCAAAGGTTGCAGGAGAGCGCGAATACGACCCCCTTATCGACGTAAACAATCTCCCCAGTTGGCCTTCCAGGCCCGATTACAAGCAACTTGTGCGCGGAGCGGCCATGGCGCGCGAGGGGCGAGAATTCGAGTCGATCTGGGAGAAGCGCCGCGCCGGTGTGAAGAAACTGAAGGTCAATCAGGATTTCGATTTCGTCGTTCTGGGCGTGAGCATCGGCGTGTTGCCGGATGTGGCGCGGGAGCTAATCGAGCGCGAACCGCGGTGGAGTGAGATGGTCCGCAAAGTAAAAACGGTTCCGACACAGGCTTTCCAACTCTGGATGAGGGAGAGCACGGCGGAACTAGGTTGGCCACATCCCCCGGCAAACCTCTCTGGCTTTGTGGAACCATTCGACACGTGGGCAGAGATGAGCCATTTGATTCCGGAGGAAAGCTGGAAGCGCCCGGTTCGCTCGATTGCATATTTCTGTAGTGTGCTGCCGGATGCGTTGGAGGATCCGGCAGGCGTGACCTCAGAATTCCACCGGGAACAGAGAAAGATCGTGCGCGCGAACGCGCTCCGTTTTCTCGAGAACGATGCCGGAAAACTGTGGCCGAATGCGGTTCGCGATGGGGAGTTTCGGTGGGAGATCATGGCGTCGGAGGGCGAGGGAAAGCGGGGCAAGGGCGCACAACACTTCGATTCGCAATACTGGGCGGCAAATGTGAATCCGACGGATCGCTACGTGCAGTCTTTGCCCGGGAGTATCGACCATCGGATATCGCCGCTCGATATGACATTCGACAACCTGACGATTGCCGGAGATTGGACCGCAACCGGGCTCGACTCAGGTTGCATCGAGTCGGCTGTCATGTCTGGATTGCTGGCAGCGCATGCGCTCTCGGGCATGCCGGCGATCAAGAACATCATTGGATACGACCATCCATAAGGTGCATTGATGAGTTCTTCTTCCCATTTCAAACGCCCACCGCTGCAACAGAGCGGCCCGGTTCGGAATTCCATGGCGCCGCCAGCGAATGTTCCGAGGCAGGGTGCGCCGCAGGACATGTTTACGACCGCAGGAGCGGCGGTCTGCGGCGTGCTGGAAAACGGAGTGCGAACCGCTTATGCGGTTATCGACGACTACATGCGGCGCGGGCAGGAAGCCGCGCGTACGATTTTCAATGATCCGAACAGACGAGGTTATATGAGCGACGACAGAGGCAGTTTTCCGGGCGGATTCAACCCCGGCGGAGGATTCGGGCCTACAAACCCGATGAACATGCTTGCCGAGCAATGGATGTTAATGATGCGGGCGTGGAGCAACGCCTGTGCAGGATTCGTGCCGGGGCAATGGCAAGGAATGAATCCGTTTGCCAATGCCGGCAGCCATGCCGCTACGGTAACCGTTAGCATTTCATCGAGCTGCCAAGTCGAAGTAACAGCCAATCTGTATCCCGGAGCGGACATACAGGCGCTCGTCTCTGAACCGCTGCGCGCGGAAGGATCGGCGGCATCCATTGACAGCGCCTCGGTTGTGCGCGAGGGCTTCAACGTTCGCATCACCGTGAAGGTTGGCGACAAGCAGGCAGCGGGGGTCTATCGCGGCAATATCCGCAGGAAAACAGACGGGAACGTCGCGGGAGAACTGACGGTTGTGGTCAGGTGATGTGCTTCGAGATAAGGTGCCTATGAGCAGCAATGAGAGGGGCCTCGTTTCGTCGATCCTGCGGGAATACGGCGAAGCGACGCGCGCGTTGCTGTTTCAGTATCTGCCGTCAGTGGAACCGCGCCGATACCTCTACGATCTTGTAGCGGACTATCCGCGGCGCGGGGGGCGATCGTTCCGGCCGAGCCTTTGCATTGCGACAGCACGCGCCTTTGGAACGCCGATTGAGTTCGCACTCCGAACGGCGGTCTCGATCGAAATGATTCACAACGCGATGCTCATCCACGATGACGTCGAAGACGAGAGCGAGCAGCGTCGCGGCAAGCCAGCAATGCACGTGGCCGAGGGTGTGCCGATTGCGATTAACGTGGGTGATATGCTTTCGCTGCTCGCTATGCGTCCGCTGCTCGAGAACCGAGGCATTCTTGGGCCGGAGATCTCACTGCGAATCCTGGAAGAGACCGAGCGCATGGCGCGCGAATCGGCGGAAGGCCAGGCATTCGAGCTTGGCTGGAGGCGTGACAATGTAATCGATGTTTGTGAAGCCGACTATCTCTTGATGGTGCTTAAAAAGACCTGCTGGCTGGCGACGATCCATCCCAGCCGCATTGGCACGCTTATCGGGGCCAGGGGGGCTATCGACCTCGATCGTTGTATTCGATTTGGTTTCTTTCTCGGCGCAGCGTTTCAGATCCAGGACGATCTGCTGAACCTTGAGGGCGATGCCGTTGCCTACGGCAAGGAACTAAGTGGCGACATTCGGGAAGGCAAACGCACGCTGATGCTGATCCACCTTCTGGAGCACGCGAGCAGGACCGAACGCGAGCGGATCTGCACGATGCTGGGGCAGGCCCGCGGGGCTCGCGCGGACGATGACATCCGGTGGGTGCTGGAACGCATGCAGTCGTATGGTTCGATCCACTATGCGCGACAGGTCGCTCACGGCCTGGCCGGCGCGGCGCAATACGAATTCAGCCAGTTGTACGGGCATCTTCCGAATTCCCGGGACAAGCAGTTCCTTGCGGCCTTGCCGGAGTGGGTGATTGAGAGAAATTAGCGGTCCGAAGCTAGCAGTCAGAAGTTGGCAAAGAAGGAAAGCTGCCATGGCACCTAAACACTCGACCCCTGAAGAATTCACCGCTGCACTTCCCCCGCTGACCAACAACCCGCTGCCTATCCAGCCGCCCTTCGTCTTCACCGGCATGTCGGCCCGCGTCTTTCCTTTGCGCGCCCACCTCGGTACGTTGCAGCGCGTCGTCGACGGCTATATGAATTTCGTTCCACCGCAGGCCGGATATTTTCGCGTGCCCATGCCGTATGTCTTCGTGATGCTTCTCGATTACGGGCAGGTAGGCGAGGCCGTTGCCCGCATTGGCTGGTTCGCGCAGACTGAAGTCTTCTTCATGGTTCCGCTCGAGTGGTACAAGTTCGTCAACGGCAAATGGGTCTTTCATGACTGGGCCGTCATTACGCCGTACGTCTTCGTCAATGACGAGTTCTCCGTCCCGCTGGGCCGCACCGTCTTCGGATTTCCCAAGGTTCTCGCCCGCGTGGTGTCCACTCCTGACGCATGGATCAAAGACGCTACCGCCCCCGTCACCCTGGCGCGCGTCGACACGGCTGTTTTTCCCGAGACCTACCAGGGCACAGAGATTGAAAACCGCCCTCTGCTTGAAGTTGAGCGCAGCACCATCTCCAACTTGCAGATGCCCTTCGTATCTTCGAGCCCGACAATGCCATGGGAGATCGCGACGAACATGGCCCGGGCTGCTGCGGGCTTTGGCAGGGACGCCTTGTGGCTGGCGCAGTCCATGCGCCTCTCTCCCATCAACCCGGGCTCCGACCCAGGCACTATTCAGGCGATGCTCTCTCGCATGGCGCCCTGGTTTGCGCCCGGCGGCAAGGGCTTCGTACAGAATTCCATCAACCTCAAGCAATTTCGCCGCTCCGAGAAGCCGTCTGAGTTCTGCTACCAGGCACTCACCAACGGCCGCATGGAGACCAGGGCGTTCAATGGCGCAGGCCTGCTGGGCGAGTACTTCACCATGCTCGGCGATCTGAGCGGCGGCCACACTCTGCGCCTTTACGAATATGCTTCTCTCCCGCTGGTCCGCACCCTTGGCCTCGAAGTCGATCGCCAGTGGCAGAGCGAGGGCTGCGTGGTCAACGAATTAAAGCCTGTGGTCCCCTTCTGGCTTGATGTCGATATTCAGTATGACCAGGGCGACAACCTTGCCTGGCGCGCCGCCGACGGAGTGTGGCGCGACGGCACTGGCGCGCCCTTCGATCCGCAGCCGCCACGCTGCTCCGCCAACGCGCCGGATTTCAACCAGACGGTCACCACGGCGGTCGACGACATCGCCGGGCCCTTTGATTTCGCCGATACCACGGTGCGCGTATTGCCGTTGCTCGCCAAACGCAAGAAACTCTCCGAATTCCTCAACGGCTATATCAATGAACCACTCCAGGGCCGAATGGCGCGCAAATGCAGCGAAGATTGCGAAAATCCCAAGGTCCGCGGCGAGGAGCGCATCCGCTTCAGCGTCTGGAGCCGCGGGGAAAAGTCCGTTGACCGAGACCTTCCGGAGGTCGAGGAGCTTGCCTATGTCTACCTGATGATTACGAGCTTCGGCACCATCACCTCCACAACGAACAATGTTGGCGACTGGACGAATTACCAGCTCTCCTTCATGATCCCCGTGCAGTTCGAGCGCGAAGTTTCTAAAAACAAATGGGCGATGGCCGGCGTGGGCCTAATTCCTGCCTTCAGCTTCGTCGACAACTGCATCGCCGCGATTGCCCGGCTTGAAGTGCAGGGCTTCGAGGCCGTGGTTGCCAACTTCGTGCGCCCGTCTAGCGAGTGGCTCAGCGACACTGTTGCCCTCGGCGACAATCCGCCGCAGACGCTGCTGAGCCTCGAGGCTGAAGTATGGCCGGCCATCGGGACTGGCCAGAAGGCCGTGATCCAGCCTGTCGTTGAAGTCTTGCAAGGAGATCCCGGCGCGGGACTGGGTAACGCGCCCGACGCTCCCTGGAACTGGTCTACCACTCTCCGCGCCGAGTTGCTGGCGAAGAAGGACACCAAGGCGAAACTATCTGCCGCACTGAAGATCGGCCGCGCGCTCTCTCTTGAACTGCTCGGCAACCAGATGCCCTTTTCCGCATACTCGCTCAAGCAGTTCCGCGATGCGCGCGACCCCTCCAGGGCCTGCTACCAGTCGCTGGTACGCGTGCCGCGGCAGATCAAGGAGCTCGAAGACCTGCGCGAAATCGAAGAGACTCTCGTGGTTCGCATCCATGATTATCCGAGCCTCGACATCGCCGGCCAGCTCGGCCTTCTCGTCCAGCAAACGAATGAGGGAGGCAGCGGCGTCATCAGCACCGCTCAGGCAGTGCGGCCATTCTTTCTGCGCGGAACGATTCACGAGCCCCTTGCCCAGCGCCTGGCCTACCGCGCGGGCGACGACGGCTGGACCATCGACCCCTGTGTCGCATTCCAAACACTGCTCAGCGATGAGCCCGGCTCTCCGGAGATCACCGCTGACTGGAAGGCCGAGATGTTGCAGGACCAGCTGGCCCCCTGCCGTATCAGCGACATCATGTTCCAGGCCGCACAGCGCCGCAAGCTGGACAAGAATGAGGGAATTGCGAAGCCGGACGCACGCAAGGCCCTGTCGATGATCGATCCGCAGAGCGTCATCGAGTCCATCCTTTCCCGCGAGTGGGGCAACGCGGATAGTGATGCGCGCTGGCGTGTGGGCCGTCAGAAGCTTCTCAACGCATACAGCGCCCGACCGGTCGACGGGGCAACTTCAGCCTTCACCGAAGCCATTCTCTGCGCGCAGATCAACAACAGCCTGGCGCATGCTCCCGGCTCCGTAGCCAGCTCTTTGTCGCTGCATGATGTATTCGTATCGGAGCTCCTCACTACGCTGATCATGAACAAGAAAGAACGCGGTACCTCATGGAACGAGCTTTCGGCTTCTGGAAAGTGGGCACACACGATCGTCGATATCATTTCCTCTCAGTTCGAGTTCCGCAGTCAGCGGATGTCGATGGAAACCTCCTTCAGCCTTCTCTCTTCGAGCGCAATCCTCACTCCTGCCGGATTGAATCAGGCAAAGGAAGTCTTCGGGGGGAATGCCATGTCCCACGCGGAGCTGGCCAGGCTCGGCAAATCTCTCCGGCAAGACCTTGAAAACATCAGTAAGCTGCGCATCCAGGGCGAACCATCCGAAAGCAACAATCTCGACACGCATGTCTATGCCGCGAAACAGCGGCTCGTCGAGATGCTGGTCCTTTTCCCTGCACCGCCGAGCGAGGCAAAGGACGAAGAGGTGAGCGCATGGGCCCTGCATAATATTAACCAGTTCCAGGATCTGGCTGCGTTAGCCCGCATCTACTGCGATGCGCAGTACGAGGCGCTGCTCAATAAGCTCTCCCGCGCTTACCAGAAGCCCGATTTCTGCATCCGCCGCGACGCCGTACCGGGTGCCGACCAACTGCTTCCGCTCTCGCTCTCCTGGGACAAAGACTGGTACTACGGGAAAGAAGCCGAGTACGAAGTGCTGAGGAAACTCAGACCCGCTGCACCTGCAGCATTGAAGCCTGCAAAGTCCACCACCGGCCGTAAGAAATCCACCCGTAAGGTGAAGAAATGACACCCTCCAATCCATTCGCCGCCATCAATCTAAACGGCATGGGCACGATGCGCGGCGTCACGCTCGCGCTGCCCAACGATCGCGTGCGCGATTTTCTTCCTGCCGGCATGGAACTCGCAGATCAGCAGGTCACGCCTCCTGGAACGCACCCGGTCATTCTCTTCTTTCATGACATGTTCCGCGCGCAGATGTCGATCCCCACACTGCTGCCCAACATGACATACCGCGAGCACAGCGTCGGCGTTCCCTACACGAATATCTCCAGCGGCTCCATCACGCCTGGCCGTCCCGGCCCTTACTACTTCATGCCGAAGCTCTATCTCGACAATTTCTGGGCTACGATTGGCGGGATTGCCTTCTGGGGATTTCCAAAGGAAATGGCTTCCGTTTTAGTAACGGCAGAAAGCTATACCGTAACTAGCTTCACCGGCCAGCGTGTTACTTCGCTTGCATGGAAGAAGCCCACCGACGAGTATCGTCCCGTCCGAGATGTCGCGAACTTTGAGCCCGTGCGGCAGATGCTGAGCCAGCCCATGATCTCCATGCTGCCGATGGCCATGGGGCCTTTCTTCATCCTCTCCGACTTTGACAAGGACTGGACCACCGCAATGGTACGCCCACTTGAAACCAGTCTTGAAGTCGACGTTGAATATGTACCCGGCTACGGCGGCGGCCGCTATCCCGAGTCCGGCTGGTCACCGGGCATCGATGCTTCCGTTATAGGCTCCTACGAGCTGCGCGCACTGTGGCGGCTCAGCCTTCCCTACCCGCCGCTCTTCTCTTTCAACAAGTAACTACGCAATCACCGACACCGACGCAGAGCAGTTCCGCAAGGCAATCAATGTGATAGTGTTGACACCGATACGGTTCCTGTCATCCTGCGCTCTCGGAGCCAACATAAATGCTGTGCCCCAAATGCGGAACGGAGAATGCTCCCCGCGTCAAGTTCTGTTCAGAGTGCGGCGCGCCTGTGGGAGTGCCGTGTTCCCATTGCTCCTATCGCAACGCTCAAGGCGCCACCGTTTGCGGCGGCTGCAAACGCTCGCTCGTGGCCACGCAGACGCCCACTGCCGAGCGCCGTCAGCTCTCCGTTTTCTTCGCCGATCTGGCCGGCTCTACCACGCTTTCCGAAACCCTCGACCCAGAAGACCTGCGCGAGTTGCTCGCTGCCTACCAGGGCATCTGCGCGGATGTCATCCGGCGCTATGAGGGCCATATCGCCCAGTACCTCGGAGACGGCGTTCTGGCCTACTTTGGTTATCCCGCCGCACATGAAGACGATGCGGCCCGCGCCGTCAACTCCGGCCTTGAAATCTTGCAACGCCTCGCCTCCGTTTCTATCGGCGGTCATCGCCCAAAGGTTCGAATCGGCATTCACACCGGCCTTGTGGTCGTTGGGGATGTGGGCCAGGGCCTGCACCGCGAGCAACTTGCTCTCGGAGAAGCACCCAATATCGCCGCGCGCCTGCAGTCCGAAGCACAGCCCGATACCATCATCATCAGTGATGTAACGCGCAAGCTCCTTGCCGGCCAGTTTGCGCTTGAAGATCTCGGTTCGGGCACGCTCAAGGGTCTCTCGCGCGCCATGCAGATCTACCGCGTCATCGGCAAAAGCAGAGCCACCAGCCGGTTTCTCGCCATGAGCAGCGCCCGCGGCCTGACGCCCTTCGTCGGCCGTGAGCGTGAACTCAATATCATCCGTGACGCATGGACCGAAAGCTCCGCCGGACACGGTCGCACTGTGCTGCTTCGTGGAGAAGCCGGTATCGGCAAATCGCGACTTCTTGAAGCGACCACGCAGATGGCCTCAAACTCCCTCCATGAGGTCTTTCAGGCGCAGTGCTCGCAGTATCAGATGAACAGCCCGCTCTACCCGATCATCGAGGTGATCGAGCGCCGCGTGGGCATTGAAGGGACTATGTCCCCCGCGATGAGGCTCGATCTCCTTGAGCAGTTCACTGCCGGCCGGGGGGTCCCGCTGGAGCAGGCCACGCTGGCGCTGGCAGAGCTACTTTCGGTCCCCACTCTTGGCCGCTTTCCCGAAATCGATCTGCCTCCCGCCAAACGCCTGCAATGGATGATCGGCATTGTTGCCGATCTCCTGCTGCACTCCGTCGGCGGCGTGCCGGTTCTCCTGTTGATTGAAGATCTCCACTGGGCCGATCCCTCCAGTCTCGACCTGCTTGCGGCAATCATCGAGCGCCAGCCCGATCTGCCGATGCTCATGGTCGCCACTGCCCGGCCCGAGTTCTCTGCTCCCTGGCGCGACAGCGCTCATTGCCGCACCCTTCCTGTCAGCACCTTCCCGCCCGACGAAACCCGCGCCCTTGTCGCCCGTGTCGCAGGGCCCAAGCCGCTCCCGCTCGCTCTCATCGAGGAGTTGGTGGCGCGCACTGGCGGCATTCCTCTCTTCATTGAGGCCGTCACACGCACGATCATCGACGCCGGCATTTTGCGCGAGATGAACGACCGCTATGAACTCGACGGACCGCTCCCTCCCGGCCTTATTCCCAACACTGTGCAGGACTCTCTCATGGGCCGCATCGATCGGCTCGGCGTCGATCGCATAGTTGCCCAACTTGCCGCCACCATCGGCCGCGAATCCAGCTTTGAGCTTCTCCAGACGGTTCTCGGGAAATCCGCGGAGTCCCTTGCCGCGGCGCTTATTCGCCTCGTCGAGCTCGAGATCGTGCTCGAAAACGGCGTCCCTCCCGGCTCCACGTACACTTTTCGCCACGCTCTCATCCAGGATGCCGCCTACGGCTCCCTGCTGCGCACCACGCGCCAGGAGTTTCACAGCAAGATTGCCGAAGCCCTCACCAGCCTTTTTCCGGATGTGGCGGAGACGAAGCCGGAACTGCTGGCCCGCCACTACGAAGGCGCGGGCAGAGTCCAGGAAGCCATTGCAGGCTGGATGAAGGCCGGCTACCAGGCGCAGCATCTCTCCGCTTTGCGCGAGTGCACCGCTTATCTGCAGAAAGCAATCTCTCTGCTCGAAACGCTTCCTGAGGATGATCCCAACCGGCTCAAGTCTGAGATGGAAGCGCAACTGGCGCTCTCGACCGCGCTGATGTCTACTATTGGCTGGGGTTCACGCGAAGCCGAGGCTGCCTGCCTTCGTGCGCGCGACCTGTGCGAAAAGCTCGGCAACGGCCCTGGCCTCATCGGCGCACTGTGGGGACTGTGGACTGTCTACCTGCTCCACGGCACCATCGCTCCTTCCAAGAATGCCGCAGAGCAGGTGCTCCAGGTCGCTTTGCCAACAGGGGACCCGGGGCTGGAGATCGTCGCCCGACAAGCAATCGGCTACTCCTGCTACTTTCTCGGCGATTTTGCCGCTGCTCGTGCTCATGCCGAAAAAGCCCTCAACTTCTACACGCCCGAGCGGGACCGCGAGCTAGCGGCGGTCTTTCAGATTCCACTCGCGTTCGCCTGCGGCAACTACCTGATGATGAGCCATTGGTTCATGGGCTATCCCGAACAAGCTGAGCAGGCGCGTAAGAATGCGTGGGCCGCAATCGAGGCGCTCAACCTGCCCGCCTGCACCGTCTACGCGCTTGCCTGCGCTATGATGATCTACTTCGCTCGCCGGGACTACGCCACACTTCAACAAAACTCTGAAACACTCTTTCAGCTCGCCAACGAGGGCGGTTTCCTGTTGTGGGCAGCGCAGGGGCGCATCTACCGCGGCTGGGTTCAGGCGATGAAAGAAAACGCGGACGCGGGCATTGCAGAAATGAAGGCCGGCTTCGAGAGCTATCACCTTACCGGCTCAGAGCTCATGATGCCGCAATGGCAGCTCATGCTCGCGGAGGCCCAGCTGCGCGCCGGCCGTCCGGGTGAAGCCCTGGCCGCGCTCTCCCGTGGCATGGCGCACGTCAACGACTTTCAGGAGCACGTGCACGAACCGGAGCTGCATCGCCTTCGGGGCGAAATCCTAATTGCTCAGGGCGCAGGCTCTGCCGGCGAAACCAGCCTTTTGCGCGCCATGGAAATCGCTCAGACCCAGAAGGCACGCATGCTGGAACTACGCGCCGCTATCGCGCTTGCCAGACACTTCCGCACAAACCGTCGCGTCGATGAAGCCATTGGCCTGCTTCAGCCGCTCGCCGAATGGTTCCAGGAAGGCCGGGACTTACCGGAGATTCGCGAGACCTGCACATTGCTCGAATCGCTGGGAGCCGCCTCCTCGCGAGCGCGCATGTAGCGCGCTCGGCAGTTTCCGTAAAGTTCCTTCTCCCGGCAAATGGGCCATCCATCCATGTGCCGGCCATCTTCGCTGACCCGCACCATGGAGAATGGCATCCTTCGCCATGCTGAACTCGCGCGCATAGGAAACATCCAGACCGCGGAGAGATTTCCCTCGCTGTATGGTTGTCGATTAGAAGCGAGGAATGTCGCGGTCGTGATCGCGATCGTTCCTCATGTGCTCAATGGCGCGCTGATAACCCTCGCGGAATCCGTCGCGGAACTCACGACGCTGTCCTTCCTCCACGGGTGGGTGACGGTACGCCTGGTGATCGTCCACATCCACGCGGCGGCCTTCCTGGAAGTCGCGGCGTGCCGCTTCCATGCCTTCATGAAACCCACGGCGCTGAGCATCGCTATATCCATTCGGCGGCTCGCCCCAACGATCTGGGTGGTCCTGATATTGAGAAACGCCGCCGGGCTGAGCTGCGCGGGCATGTGCCTTGAGAGCCCCTGTCGAAGCCAGACAAAGAGCAAGAACTGGAACCGAAATCTGTTTAATTTTCATAATCTAAATAACCTCCACTCGTTCTCGGACTACAGATGAGGCACAGCACGCAGGCGTTGCCTTCGAAAAGGGTTGCCTGCGACGCGGTCATCACGCAAGGTCATGATTACACGATGGTCTTGCGCGGCAAAAAGACCACACCAAAGTCAGGTTACGGAAAAGCGACCTGGTTGCTGTCTTGGCGCTCAGTTGCCGCTCGGCTGTCCTATGATGGGCGGTGAGCCTCATGATAATTGTCGAGAGAAGGGTCCGTTGGTCGGTTGCGGCGGGCATCGGCGCTGCCGTGCTCGCGATGGCTGTGCTCTCTGCAGCCGCGCATGCGCAGACACAAAAAAAGAAAGCGGATCCCAAACCCCAGGTGACGGCACAGGATCTCTACGAATACATCCGTGGATCTCTGCTTGCGTATAGTCCTGACGATCACGTCAACGACAATCTCGAGGTCTCTCTCGATCCCACGGCTACCGTGCTCACCATCAAGCAGCCGGACGGTCATTGCGACGTGTTTCTGGGCGCGCTCGACGCGAACACGCTGGTCTGGGACGTATACGACGCCAGCGACTCAATGACCTCGAGGCAACCGCTGTTGCGGCTTTCGGTCGTTTCGGCGCCTGGGAAATCGGCGCGGATCTGCTACGACACAGACGATCGGGTCGACTCGACGATCCCTGCGAACCGGGCGCGATTCCTTTTCCTGCTGGCGAAGATACCCGATCAGATTCCATTTCAGATCAAGGTCAGCAAGGCGATGAAGAAGCTGATTGCGCAGACCGGCGGCTCGCCTGAGAAGGACATTTTCAAAAGTCGCTAGGAGATTTAGGGCAAGCCTGCCCGGATTTGGCCAACTTCCGGATGGGCGGTGATTCGCGAGGCATTGCTGTGTGATATGCCGGAGACCGCTGGATACACGACCGCCTCCCTTCGGTTCGGGGAGGCGGACTCGTCAGAGTGAATTAGTCAGCGACTGCGGGTGCGGCGGCTTCGGTGGATTCCTCGGCAGCTTCGGCGACCACGTTTACGCGCAGGTGAGCGGTGACCTCGCGGTGCAGCTTGACCGAGATGGTGAAGTCGCCCAGGCTCTTGATCGGCTCGGCAAGCTGAATCTTGCGGCGATCCACGTCAAAGCCTTTGGCGGCGAGTTCACTGGCGATATCGGCGGAGGTGACAGAGCCGAAGAGCTGGCCGTTTTCGCCAGACTTGCGGGTGAAGGCCAGGGTCAGCGGCTCGAGTTTGGCCACCAGCTCCTGTGCCTGGACCTTTTCTGTGGCGGAGCGGCGCTCGGCAGCAGCTTTCATCTGTTCGATCACGGCCTTGTTGGCCAACGTTGCCTGCAGGGCCAGCTTACGGGGCAACAGGAAATTCCGGCCGTAGCCGTCAGCCACTTTCACGACATCGCCGCGGTGGCCAAGGTTGGCTACGTCTTCTTTCAGGATTACTTCCATTTGAAACTCTCCAAATTTATGGGCAGCCCACA
>Ga0126381_100001378_pt1 | contig 26173 bp, 25 predicted proteins | sample PanSoiMetPlot_28_FD_96465 | JGI IMG/M metagenome (GOLD analysis project Ga0126381, IMG submission 96465) | Tropical forest soil microbial communities from Panama - MetaG Plot_28 | ecosystem: Environmental > Terrestrial > Soil > Tropical forest > Bulk soil | place: Panama | collected 2016-02-17
GGTGGATCGCTTTTGTAAGGATAACGGCGAAAATCGATAGCTTTTCTGTAATCGTCGTCCCCGCCCTCGGAGGCCAGGAGCGGGGCATCGGGACGTTTCACAACAATGCCAGGGAAGCTTCCCTGCCGCTTGAATCGCTGTGTTGGACCAGCGATTCCCAAGCACTGGTCGTTTCAGCGGCGGAATCTACCGGTCGGCCCAATAGGCTGTTGCTGGTCCCGCTTGATGGAGGAGAACCAAAGGCCCTGACTCACCCGAGTCCGGAGTCGTTAGGGGACGGTCGGCCGGCTCTCTCGAGTGACGGCCGCCAGTTGTTGTTTCTTCGGGTGGCCAACTCCTCGAGATTATTCGTTCTTGCGCTTTCGGCGGCAATGGAGCCCGAAGGAGATCCGCGGCTCGTTGACCAACACCAGCCGTTCGTATCAGAGGCCGATTGGTTGCCGGACACTCGCGAAATTGTTTTTGCGTCGACTGCGAACAACGTCTCCACACTGTTCCGGACCTCCACCAGGCGCGGCGCCCCGGAGCACGCCATACCGGGAACCGGCTCCTCTGCCTACGGTCCAACCATTTCCCGGCGTGGAAGCCGTCTGGCCTACCAAACCGGATCTGCGGACAGCAATTTGTGGGCGGTGGATTTGATGACGCGGACAGCCTCGCTGGACCGAGCCCTCTCCTCTTCTTTTCGCGATGTTTTTCCGCAATTCTCTCCGGATGGTAAGCGGGTTGCCTTCTATTCATCCCGGAGTGGAACCACGCAGGTTTGGACGGCAAACCGGGACGGCTCGCAAGCCACGGCCCTTACTTCAATGGCCGGGCCTACCACGGCCAGCCCGCGCTGGTCGCCCGATGGCCAGAAAATCGTCTTCGATTCCGATACGGGCGGCACGATTCACATTTATGTGATCGGGGCGGACGGTGGACAGCCCCGCCAGGCGGCGCCAGGAGATGGCTATTCGGCAAGCTGGTCGCGCGACGGTCGATGGATTTACTTCTCATCCCGCCGTTCCGGCTCCCAACAGGTCTGGAAAGTTCCAGCAGTCGGGGGCGCGCCGGAGCAGGTAACCCATGGCGGCGGCTCCGGACCGCTCGAGTCACCGGACGGCAAGTCGCTTTATTACGTGAAACGGGAGGGAAACGGAGGGCTGTGGAGAATGCCAGTGGACGGCGGTGAGGAGATGGAGGTCGTGCCCGACGTGTACGGCGTGAATTATGACGTGACTGATAAGGGCATCTATTTCACTCCTCACATCGGGAGGTATTACACGGCATCGGTCCAGTTCCTGAGTTTTGCGACGGGCACTACCACACAGCTTGTGAAGACCAAAGCACTGGACCTCGGACTGGGAGTTTCTCCGGATGGCCGGACGCTGCTCTACAGCCAGATCGATCAACCAGGAAGTAACATCATGCTCGTCGAGAACTTTCATTAGGATCGAAGAGAACTCGATCTGGATGCCGCTCTCGGGATACGTCCTGGATCGTCGACAATTCAGGAACTGCTTGTCTTACGTGAATATTGTGAAATCAAGGGCAAGCTCATCGTGTGGTTCGGATTTCTCTGCAATGATCTCCGGGACAATCTGCATCCCTATATGCAGAACCACACCGCGCCGTTCCTTCGCCGCGTCAACATAGAAGGCGACTGTCGAATTGAGGCGAGTCACCTCAGCGCAAAGACGCGTCACTACAAATCCCAGGAATGGCATGATCAGCATATCCGCGAGATGCTGGCCGACATGTGTTCCGCGACGTATATCGCCGGGCGGGCCGATTCCGCATGCGCGCATCTCATCCGCGAGGCCCAGTCGCTCTGCGTCGTCCATGCAGCGCGCCTGTGCGTTTTTACGGTGCCGGACCGCGCCCAACTGAGCCCAGACGATCTGGAGGGGCTGCGGGAATGGTCTTCCGCTCCGGACCCCTTTGATCCAGCGCTTCCGGACCTGAGGATATCGGAAATCTGCGACAGACTGGGGGTTACGTTTGTCGCCGGCCGGGATCACCTCGGTCAGGACGATTACCGGATCGTGGACAGGCACTGGAACGAGCAGGGACGTAGACGGGTCGCGGAAATCCTTGAAAAGCTGCGTCAGAAATCCGCCGATCGTTCACTGAGCGCTGCGCAATATTAACGGTTTTCCGAGCGCCAGAACGCATTGGTGAAAGCGCCGTCGCCGGCCACGTCCCAGACGGCAAGCCGCGCCCATTTCCACGTGGGCTCGTCGAGGGCCCACGTGAACGCTTGCGAACCAAACTGCGTGCTTGCATCGAGATCGATCGTTTTGTGATGCGTTTCGCGCCCGTCGCCCCAGACAATTTCGGCCAGCGCGAGTGGAAACGTCCATCGGACGGCAGCATTGACCCGCAGGTTGGCGCCGCTCGCGCTCCATTGAACCGAGGGCAGAAGAATTTCGCCTGTAGTGACGAAGCCGTCGCCCTGGGCAAGAGCGTCGAGCACCTTCGAATAGTCGTGCCAGGTGGGCAGGGTGTTCATGCGAACGTAATTCACGTTCATGTGCGCATAGAGTTCGTGCGTACGATCGAGCTGAAAGACGTCGACCTCGCCGAACATTTTCTTGCGGAATCCCTTGTTCGCAAGATCGTCGGCGACTTTGAAGGCGCGCTCGCCGAGCCGGGGAGACGAAAGATCGGACGGCATCGCCTTCCAGCCGGTGCCCAGATAATGCGGGTCCTGGAACCATGCGGTGTCGAGGATCTGATCGGGAAATCCCGTTGACCCCTTGGTACGGGGATGCGTTTCGTAAACGAAGGCGTTTTCGTCACGCACCATTTTGAGAAGCTCCGAGGCATCTTTGATCCTATATGTCGTACCGTAGGCCGGGTCGGTTGATTTCCATTCGCCCGAGTCGCGTTTCATCGCCCACATCACGGGCTTCGGAAAGGCCAGCGCCCAATGGCCGCCAAAATAGACATCGGCCTCTTCCGCCGGAATGATGAGAAAGTCGCTGGCCGAGTGAGTGCGGCACATTTCGTAATAGCGACGCAGTTCCGCGAAACGGAGGGGCCCGGGGTCCTGCGGATGCAGGTCTCCGTGAAAGTCCATGATGAGGACGGCGTTGACTCCCATGTCCCGCAGGACCGGCTTCCACGGCGGAATCCAGTTCGGCCCCCCGGCGATCGCCTGTTCAGTGAAAGCAAAATGCCAGTGCGGCGCGACCGTTTTGAAACCGGGCAGCGGAACAAACCGGTCGCTATGCGTAAAAGCGAGAACATCCGAGAGAACTGCCGCCGCCGGGCCGCCGGAAAGCAGGAGGAACAGGCCCATTCGCTGCTGTGTGCCTGGCGGAGCGTTCATCCACGGATAGTACGGGCTGTTGTCGTCGGGCAGTTGCCGGATGCCCAGTCCGACGTGGCCGCGCCAGGAGCGCACCCATGTGTAGCCCATGTTGGAGGTGAAGTCGCGGGCGAAAAAGTATTGATGAGGAGGCGGAAAGACCGCCAGACTGCCGCTGGCGGTTTTCGCAGCCAGGGCGCGGTATTTGACCGCTACCGGATTGCGTTCGGAAACCAGAGGGACGCGAAACGCGCGCAGTGATGAGTCGTCTGGACTAAAGCTCGTAACCTCGGTCTCCATGTTGTTGCCGGGACGCCGGTCTTCGGTTGGTTGATAATCGATGCCCGCGTCATAAAAATAGGCAACGTTTTCCGCGCTGTTCGAGAGGACCGCTTCCTGTTTGATGAGGCGGCTTCCCGGGTAGACGGTGTAAACAATGGCCCCGGAAAAGATTCCGAGATTCATGCCGCTGAAAGCAATCTCCAGGCGATTGCCAACGGTTCGCGCCACAACCGACGTTGGTTTGAAGTCCTGCTGGAAACGGCGTATGCCGGCTGGATGACTCGGCGGAAAATCGAAGAACTGGTCCCATCCTCCGCGCCGGACTCCGGTGTCGGCGAAATAGACAGGCTGCGCATTTTCAATGATGGATTTGCCGTCGACCGAAACCCGGCGAAGCACCTGCGGGTTACCGTCGGCGCGGAATTCGACAGACCAATTCAGCCCTTTCTCGTCCGCCCACGCGACGATCAGGCCGTCGGCAGTCTGGCGTGCGCTTACGGGCCCGGGACGAACGGCGGACATATCAACCGGGATCGCCGCGGCGGCCGGGAACAGACAGAAGAGGCACGACGCAAACCGGAGCATAGGCGCTTAATATGCTAACCCCGCCGTAGGCCGCGCAAAGATACCCGGGCCGACTTTACGCGCCTGCATCCGCGAGGCGATCCTTCGCATCTCTCCGAGAGACGTGTCCACTTTCCGATCGCGCATCCACACCATTGCACTCTTTGCTGCGTACCTTGCCGGCCAATCAGCCGAGGCTGCGGACCTGAACGAAATCGTCCGCCGGGCCGCTGAAGCGCTCAAGGCCGATTGGGCGGCGGACCCGTCCTACGCGTGTCTCGAGCGCGATGAGACCCAAAAGCACGGCAAATTGACCAGCAAGACATTTGAAGTGGTCATGATCGATGGCTCCGAATATCACCTGCCTGTCGCGAACGACGACCAGCCCCTGACGCCTGATCGCCGCAAAGCGGAACTGCTCCGGCTGAAGCAGGAAATAGAGCGCCGGGGGAATGAGAGTCAGACCGCCCGGCGGGCGCGCGTCGAGGCATGGAAGAAGCAGCGAGACGAAAACGGTGAAATTCTGCTTGATTTTCCCAGTGCGCTGGATTTTCAGTTAATTGGCGAAGAGTTGAAAAACGGGCGCTTGGCCTACGCGCTTTCCGCGGCTCCGAAACCGGGAATTGTACCCGCGACGCGCGCGGCAAAAGTGCTCACGGGGATCAGAGGCAAAGCCTGGGTCGAAAAAGAGAACCTTCACCCGATTGCAGTCGAGTGCACTGTTATCCGACCGGTTCCGGTCTACGGGCCGCTGGCCAGCGTCCTGCCCGGAACAGATATCGAAATAACAATGGAGAACGTCGGCGAAGCTACATGGCTGATCGACCTGGTATCGATGAAGCTGAATGTCTCGAAGTTGCACCTGGTCAATTCATCGACAGTAACGCGCTCGACGTATACGAGGTACCGCCCCAATGCGGACGAGCTCCGGGATCTTCTTGCGGAAGCGGATCGTCAGTGACAGCAGATCTGGACGGGATATTTCCAGGAGAATTTAACAAAGGAATCTGGATTAGCGAAAAAATCGCCAATATGTGACTTCGCCGGGATGTATACTGGCTTGAACTTGATCCACCCGGAGACGAAAAGGCCTATGAGCAGTCCGTCACACGCGAGCCACACCAGCCGGCTGGGACGCTGGCTGCCTTCAAATCGGTCAGTCCTCAACGTCTGGTTGAAAAATAGCATTCAACAGGCTGAAGAAAACAAAAAGCCATTTCACCCTGTGGTGCAGGAATTTCAGGATCTGATTGAACGCGACCCGGTGCTGTTCATGTACTTCAGCCAGATGTTCGCGCAGCAGCCGCGCTTCGCCCCGCCGGACCGCAGCGGCGATGTAAAGATCAAAGACTACCATCAGATGCTCCGCGTAATCAACCACGTACTGACTACGGCGCCGGAGTTCAACGACACCGAAATGGTGGGTTTCCCGATCAACGCGATTCTGGATTTTCCGATGATCACGCCGGCGGGGCAGGCCGCCTTTACGAATCCGGCAGTGAACGCCATGTTCAAGAAAATCCTGAAGGTGTGGACGGATTTCCTGAATTCGCCCAACTCGCTATACGTTTTGAACGATACGCCGACCGGCTGGTTGTCGGAAGCGGCGCAGAAGGCCATTCATCTGGATGAGTTCGTCCATGACTCCAGCGCCCCTTTCTATGGCTTCAAATCCTGGAACGATTTCTTCATTCGTCAGTTCAAAGCGGGGATGCGGCCCGTCAAAGCGGGGATGCGGCCCGTCGGTGGCGAGGAAGATCCGAAGGTGATCGTCAGCGCCTGCGAGTCGGCGCCGTTCGCGATCTCGACTGGCGTGAAACAGACGGATACCTTCTGGATCAAATCGCAGCCGTATTCCCTGAAGCAGATGCTCGATGGGCAGTATGTCGATGAGTTTGTGGGCGGCACTGTGTACCAGGCATTTCTGAGCGCGGAGAAATACCACCGCTGGCACAGTCCGGTTTCGGGAACCATCAGGCGGATTCGCCAGGTGGATGGGACATATTACGCCGAGGCCGCATCGGAGGGCTTTGATGAAGCCGGTCCGAATAACTCGCAGGGATACATTGCGCACACGGCGACCAGGGCGCTCATTTTCATCGACGCGGACGAACCCGGAATTGGGCTGATGTGCCTGATGCCTGTGGGAATGGCAGAGGTGTCTTCCTGTGTAGTGACGGTGAATGAAGGGCAGCATGTGGCGAAGGGAGACCAGGTCGGATACTTCCAGTTCGGAGGCTCGACCCATTGTCTTGTGTTCCGTCCGGGAGTTATCGGCGAGTTTGCGTTGCAAGCGATTCCGCAGGGACAGAACGGAGCCAATTCCAGCGCAGTGAAAGTGAACTCGCCTCTCGCTATAGCTAGCGGCGTCCCGGTTGCGATAGCGGCGCATAGCAGCTGAATCCGAGAGAGGCGCGCTGCCCCGACGGTACACAAATCGTAGCGGAATTTTCTGATGAAAACGGAGGGTTTCCAGCTTGAGCGCCGCCAAATGAGAGTCCCGAGTTTTTCCGCAGCTGCCGATCTCTGATGGCGCTTATTCGCAGGGTTATCGAACGTTCCTTGATAGTTGGTGCTGTTCCTGGAGATCTTTGAAAGCGAGCCGGATTCCTTAATTCAACTTGGGAGGCATTAGGCGCCCTGCCACGTCGCTCGATGGTTTGGCGCGAAGAGGGCGGACGGCATGGCCGCCAACAAGAGCAAAATGTCTCATAGTGAGTCCTTGTGGCTGCCGCGCTTTACCGCCAAACCTGCGCGGCGGAACAGCAGCCCTGACGCTGCAAACAACGCCACGTAGACGCCATGCCCGATCGCCATTCTCAGCGCAGGCTCGGACGGCGCACGAGAAGGCAGCATCACCGAGATCAGCGCCAAAACCGCCGCCATCGTGAACAACGTGACGGCTAATCCTGATGCCTTCAACCGGGCCAGGCAGCTGCCAATGAATCCCACCAGGAGCACGCTGAGATACCACAGGCGCTCGGGGTGTCCCGAGTCCGCCATCTGGACCATCGTCGACCACCCCAGCGCGAGTGCTGCGACCGACGCCACGCCGACGCCCGCCTTGTACGACCACACGCCCATCCGCCTCGCGATCAGCGCAATCAGCATCCCCGTAACGAAGAATAGGAGATACACCCGCACAAAACCGCCCACGCCCCAGTGCCAGTCCTCCACGAACTGCGCGGCCACCACCGGCACCATCCAGACCGCCAACGCCGCCAGCGCCACCCGAAGCATTGTCTTTCCCGTTTGCGGCATATGCGTAATGTTCTCCATGCTCATGGTACAGGTCATGAAGGGTCTGAGGCATCGTCTCGCCAAACCGTTCTCGAAATGGTCGCCGGTACAGTCGCAGCAGCATGGCATACCACGCTTGGCACCGCAGGCCTGCATCAGTGGCCAGATGCATAGCGGCCTTCCGCCACCGCCACGATCCCGCGATAGCGCATCAGTTCAGCTTCCAGCGCCGGCCGCCCCGCGCCTATCAGTTCGTAATAGATCCGCCGCTGATCGTCCATCTCACGATCCACCCGCTTATCGCATTCCCGGGCCAGCGCGGCGTCTGTCATCCGCGCGATGGAACCATATATATAACGCAACCCGCGCGAACTTCCCGAGTCAGTATCAACGCTTTCTAATTCCAAATTTCGAATCGATGCTCAGCGTGCATATATAACGGCATCAATGAGTTTCGATCGCACGCCCTTGAATCCTCGGTACAAAATTTGTACGAGGGGTAGCACCATTGTTTGTAAGTTGTTGATTGTAAGCATTGGCTCCCCGGCATGGATTCGAACCACGATTCACGGCTCCAAAGGCCGCTGTCCTACCGTTAGACGACCGGGGAAAATCAGGCGGGAACTGCTCGACCTTCAGTTTAACGCACGCTGCTACAATACGCCACGGAAGCCAATCCCGGCCGGTGCCGGGCCCGGACTTCAAACCCGGCGTGCGTTACTCCGTATCGCGGGTGGGTTCGACACCCACTGGCTTCCGCCATATTTTTCATAAACTTACAGCCTAATATTTGGCCGCGTGTGGGATACGTGTGGTACTTTTCGGTTAGGGAGGCTCGCGCGTGCTCACCATCTTCCGCCGCCACCTGGCGAAATGCCCGCACAGGAATAAAGGCCGGCAACATCGCCGCTGTTCGTGTCCGATCCACACGGAGGGCAACATCGGCCTGAACCAGACACCGGTCCGAAAAGCTCTGAACCTGACGAACTGGGATGCCGCCACCGTGCTCGTCCACAAGTGGGAAGCACAGGGCTACATCGATCTCGACCAGAACCCGGGTTTGGCTGAGGCGACGAAGCCGGACGGTAAGACGGTCGCAGCAGCCGCCAGGGCATACCTCGAGAATTGCGTCGCCCGCAGGATATCCCAGCCCTCTGTCCGCAAGTTTGAAATCCTGCTTTCCGCAATGGACGCGCATCTGGCGAAGCAGGGCATAACCCAAATCGCGGATGTGAAGCCCGAACACATGGACGGGTTTTTCAATTCCTGGAATTGGAGCCCCCGCACCGCGCAAAAGCAGGTCGAACGGCTCCGAGCGATCTGGCGCTTCGTATACCGCCGGCGCTGGGTGGCGTTCGATCCGGCGCTTGATATCAAGGCTCCCGTCGTTCCTCCAAAGGAAGTCGATCCGCTTAGCGAAGACGAGATCGAAAAGATTCTCCGGGAAGCTTCGAGGCATCCGCGCCATTACGCGCTCGTTCTTCTCCTGCTTCATACCGGACTTCGAATAGCGGATGCGGTTTTGCTGCGCAAGGATCGCGTCTCAAACGGTCGCATTCTGCTCTACACCGCAAAGAACAAGAAACCCGTCCATTTACCGCTTCCCGAGAACCTTGTATCTGCCTTGGACAAACTCGAAACACCGAGCCGGCAGTTTTATTTCTGGCGCGGCGAAGGCAAGAAACAAACGGCCGTGAACAACTGGCGCGACACACTCGACGGCCTCTTTAAGCGCGCCGGCGTTGAACGCGCGCACCCTCATCTGTTCCGCCATACGCTAGCCACCGAACTGCTCTCCAAAGGCGTTGAGATTGAGGATGTCGCCGCCATTCTGGGAAATACGAGCGCGATTGTCGCTCGGCACTACGCGCAGTGGTCAACGAGTCGGCAATCGCGGCTGGATGAGGCCGTGAAAAAAACGTGGGGACAGTCGAAGCCGAAGCTGGTGCGGGTGCGATGACATTTTAAGGACCTGCCCAGGCTTCTCGGGCAGCGGCGCAAAATCAGGGGCGGGGTCACACCGCCGATTACCGTCCCCGAAGCTTCAAAGCTTCGTACCTTCGCGCCACAACTGATAGCGCGTCATCTGCCGGAACTCTGCGTTCATTCCAAGCACGACTACCGGGGTTCGCCCTACAGCGGTGAGCCCTCGAATCTCGATGCCGAGCGCGATTGACGTGCCTATGCTGAACGCAAAATGATCGGCCCATCGATCACTTCTCGGATTGAATAGCGGAGTGATCTGCCCGGTTTCCGAGTCGACCCGGAAAGGTTCGGTCCCTTCTTCAAGTTGCAGGTCCAGCAGGCGAGCGCCAGATTGCCCATCTCCGTCGCGCCGCCATGTTGCCGCGCGATCACGTGTTCGATATGAAACGGCTTTCGAAATGCTGCCTCGGGGCTATGACAGTACTCGCAAAGACCTTTGGCGCGCAGCCGGACCTGACCCGATACATCTTTCACGCCAGATTTTGCAACGCCTGTCTGGCTCGCGATTGCCAGAAGGCGAGAAGATCGGCGATGTTAGTATACGCTTCCAGTTCCGCCTCTTCGCTCTCTGTGAGGGCCCCTTCGTTCGCCTTCGCGTTAAGTTCAGCGATGTGAACCGCATCATGCTCGGAAAAGTCAAGAGAGAGGATATCCTGAGCCAGCGAGCGTGTCATTCCGTGCCCGCCGAGATCGAATACCTTCCTCAATACATCCGCGTGAGCCGCGGCCCGAGAATCAGCAAGCAACCATTTCACTCTCAGTTTAAGCCGTTCAAGCTAACATTGTCGGGCTTTTAGTACGCGAAATGCCTCTGGCCCTCTATGTCGAAACTCATAGTTCACGCCGAGGCTTCACCTTTTGGGACGGGTTTGACCCGGGCCCGCGGACCAGTTTCAGCGGCTCCTCCTCGTTGTAGGCGAATACTTTTCCTTCGGCCGGCCTCGCGGATTTCCGCTGTTTGAACTCCTCAATATTTTGCCAGGCATCGTTGCGGGTCGGCGGTCGCGGTTGCAACTGAGCCCTTTCTGCAAGTCCTGTTGATCTGGCAGTTTCAGCCGATCGTCCGCCACCTGGCTGCCTGGTGCGCGCCCATTTCTCAGCTTCCTCGCGCACGCGAACAAAGTTTGTAAACAGTGTACCCTGCGAGCACCTATCTGCAGGCGGACACGGATTTAGACTCTCCGCTCGAAGCGCCGATGGTCAGGCAGCCCGAAAACGCTCACCGGAAGAGCCGAGCGGTGCTCCGCGACCGAAAACGAACACCACCGGATGTCACGGGACCCATCGCCCGCGACGTACAGAGAGAGGGCAGCGTCCCGAAACGTCATTCTGCGGCTCATTAGTACTTAGGGGAAGTTTTCTAATATCCACAGTTCGGAATCGGCGTCGTGACACCCCTTCCAGTAGAACCGCTGGCAGGTCTGGTTGTTCACGGCGAACGCAACAGAGCAACGAGGACGTCATATGCGGCAACTCAACGAAATTCCCGCCATCAGCCTGGGCAGATCCTCAGGCGAAGGTGTCGACACAGTCTTTGGCCAACACCACTACACCGCCGATCAGGTCGCCAAAATGTGGAATCTTTCGACGGACACCGTGCGGCGGCTCTTCCAGGGTGAAGATGGCGTGCTGAAAATCGTGCGGCCCGGCAATCGTTACAAGCGGACATACGTCACACTGCGCATCCCGGAGAGCGTTCTGAATCGGGTCTACAGGCGCATCGCCGGATCACCACGGAGGACAGTTCCATGAGTAGCGCCGGCGCAAAACAGGCAGAGCCGGTCAGAATTTCCAACCAGCAGGAGGAGAACGAAACGGGCGCTCGCAAACGCGTCATTCTTTCGATGGGCGGCAAAGGCGGGGTCGGAAAGACCAGCGTGATGTCGGGTCTCGCCGAATGGTTTGACGAGAACGAGATTCCGGTGACTCTGCTGGACCTTGATACCGAGAACAAAGCGCGTGGATCACTGGCCCACTTTTTCGGCCGCGGTGTTCCGAAAGTTAACATCCATACGCCGGCGGGGCTGGATGCTTTTGTGGATCATCTTGCGGACGGAGCGCGCGTCATTCTCGCGGACATGGGGTCCGGATCGGGTCAGATCACTCATGACTGGTTCGACAGGATGTATCCGGATGTGGCGGAGGCGGGCGTTGTATTCACGGCGATTGGCGTCGTGACTTCCGATCCCGCCAGCGTCGACAGTGTACTCGACTGGGCTAATCGTCTTCAGGAACGCGTTGACTATCTGATCGCCGAAAACAGCATTAGCGATCAGGCTGATTTTGTGTACTGGCGTGAGAGCGATCAGGCGCGGGAATTTCAGAGGATCTTCGAGCCGGCTGTGATCGGGATCGACTATCGCCTTGCGGATCTGGAGAACGCCGCACGCAATCACGGCGTCACACTCGGACAGGTGGCCGGCAGGAAGAACAATGCGCCGGAGCTTCAGAAGGCGTCACTCGTCATGCGGGCCCAGAGCTATCGGCGGCGGATGTTCGCGGAATTCGAGAAGGTGAAAGAGCTGCTGCTGCCATGAAGGCTCCTGCTCAACCGGTCGAGATCCGTCGGGAAGAGCCGGATCTCATCGACCGCATCGCAAACGCATTACCTGCTGAGCTTCGCGCTGACTACTACCGCGAGCTGCGCCACTGCCGTTCTCTGCCCGAGAACGACGAGATGCTTCGGGTCCTGCGAGCTATGCAGTTTCTGGTGTTGCTCATCGAGGGAGCGCCCGCGCGGCTCGGACACGAGCGAGAACTCGTGGAAGGGACGCTGAATCGGATCAGGGATGAGTTGCGCGAGTCGCTCGATGCCGGTCAGCAATACCATTCCCGACTGGAGGAGCGATTAACCGGGTTGCCGGAGGAGATCGCGAAGGGAATCAGTCCGGACGCGATCGCGGGCACGATCAAAGAAAATCTAAGGCAGCAGTTCATCCGGTCGACGCTTCCCGAAATCGCCGAGGCGCTTGCCGCGACTTCGCAGCAGTTGAAGAAGATCTGCGCGGAATTCGCCGCGGCTTCCCGAAAACTCGGGGATAGTTATGATGGCGCGGCGAAAGATGCGCGCAGCGCCGTCGGTTCGATAAGGTCGGAAATCTCTGCCGCGACCGCTGCTGCGAAGCAGGCGAGCGATGAGCTTTCCCTGACCTTCCACACCGCCTATCGCTGGACGGCTTACTCGTTATCGGGACTGGCCGTTGTAATCGGCTTCGCACTCGGGTTACTCACAGATCAATGGATCATGTCTGCGCCAAAGCCAGTCGCGGAAGCTCCCGCACCTGTTGTTCAGGCTGCGCCACAGCAGGCGACCAAACCCAAGAGCCTCAGGTGACGGCGCCGTATGCTTACGATCCGGGCCATGGCCGATGGCAAGGGATATTCTGCGCGGCACCTCGAACACAGCGACTATTACGCGGAGGGCGAAAAGGTTCTGGGCCGATGGAGCGGTCGTGGCGCGGAATTGCTCGGCTTAACAGGCGAAGTACGCGGCGAGGATTTCGAAGCTGTACGACAGGGACTCGAGCCAGCGAGTGGCGAGTTCCTGCGTCAGCGCCACAGCGCCGATCGAGTAAACGATGCAGGCGAGGTTGAATCGCGCGGCCGGCATTTGTATGACTTCACGTTTTCAGCTCCGAAATCCATTTCGGTGATGGCGATCGTCGGTGGCGACGACCGGCTTATTCGGGTGCACGAAAGGGCTGTCTCGGATGCTCTCGAGGAGCTCGAAACGCACGCCGCTGCGCGGGTCCGCCTGAACGGCGCCAATGAAGACCGCTCGACCGGCAGCCTCGTGATGGCTGTCTATCACCATGACACGAGCCGGGAACTTGATCCCCAGCTGCATACACATGCGGTCGCGGCGAATCTCACCTACGACGGAGCAGAGGGACGCTGGAAAGCTCTCCAGGCTTCCGGAATCTACGAAAGGCGCGCATATCTGACTGAGGTGTACCGCAATTCCCTTGCACGCGGGGTGCGTTCGCTCGGGTACGAAATTGAAAACCGCCGTGATGCCAGAGGACGGGATTGCGGCTTCGAGATCACGGGTGTCTCCGATACGCTGCTGGAAAAATTCAGTCAGCGGAGCAAACAGCGTGACCAGGCGATTGACGCGTTCACCCGGGAGAACGGACGCAGGCCTACCGACAATGAGGTCGCCGTGCTCGTACGTGAATCGCGCGCTGACAAGCTGACTGAGATCTCGACGAGAGAGGTTCGCACACGCCAGTTGCAGCGCCTCGCGCCCGAGGAGTCAGAGAACCTGGGGGCGGCTGTGGCCAACGCTTTGGGCAAAACAATCGCCGTCGATTCACCCGAACCTTCGCTCGACTACGCCCAGGCGCATGTATTCGAACGCGTATCGGTGGCGCGCGATCACGAGATCCTGACCGAGGCGCTGCGATACGGCCGCGGGGCGATCGGTCACCGAGAGCTGCGCGGCACACTGGCCCAGAGGGAGTCCCGCGGAGCGGTTCTTCGGGATGGCGCGGAGATCGCAACCCGCGTGAGCCTCGAACGTGAACGCGCCATGATCGAGCTCGTGAACCGCGGCATCGGACGGTGCGAGCGTCTCGGCGGCGCCGAGCGATTCATCGCATCAGATCGCCTGAATCCTGAACAGAAGCGCGCCGTGCAATTTGTACTGGACTCACGCGACCGCGTTGTAAATGTTTCCGGAGCCGCCGGTACCGGCAAGACCGCCACGCTCGAGGAACTCTCGCGCGGTCTGATGGAAGCAGGCAGGGAAGCCGTTGCCGTGGCCCCTACTATGAGCGCGGTCGAGGAGCTTCAGAGAGTCGGCTTTGGCAAACCGGCGACCCTCGAGCGCCTGCTTCAGGACCGGCCTGTACAGAATGGGCTCCGAGGAAAGGTGATCATTCTCGATGAAGCCGGAATGGTATCCGCGCGACAGATGGACGAATTCCTGAGGCTCGCAGAAAGCCAGAATGCACGGGTAATACTCACCGGCGACACAAGACAGATCCAGAGCGTGGAGGCCGGCGACTCCCTTCGCGTTCTGGAGACGGAATCGCGACTCAGGAGCGTGGGACTGACGCAGGTGCAACGGCAAACAGCCCGCGACTATCGAGACGCAGTTGAGGAATTGCGACGGAACCCGGAGCGCGGCTTTGAAAAGCTGGAGTTGATCGGGGCCGTTCGGGAAGTTGCGCCCGCCGATCGCGCCAGGGAGGTGGCCAGGGTCTTTAGCGAGGCCCGGAATGAACAGGGCGGGCTCGCATCCGTCCTGATAGTCTGTCCGACTCACGAAGAAATCAATCGCGTTACTGACGCGATCCGATCAGACCGGAAGATGCAGGGTCAACTCGGCGCGAGCGTGCACACGACCCGGCATGCTGCGCTCAACTGGACCACCGCGGAGAAGAGTGACGCGCGCAATTTTCGCGCGGGGCACGTTCTCGGCTTTCACCGCGCTGTGAAAGGGATCGCCAGGAACGAGCTGCTTGAATTGGTGCGAACCGAGGGGAACAAACTGATCGTACGCAACAATTCAGGGGCGGAGCGAAGCCTCACTGGAAAGCAGGCAAAGTCGTTCGAGGTTTATGAGGCCAAAGAACTCGAGGTGTCCGTCGGCGATCGTCTGCTGTTGACCGCCAACCGACGGGACAGCAACTTTCGGGCGACGAACGGGGAACTTGTGACCGTAGCCAGTGTCGATGAAGGGCAAATCCGACTGGATGATGGACGGACGCTCCCCTCTAATTACAGGCAATTCAATCATGGCTACGCCGTCACGGCGCATCGCAGCCAGGGTAAATCTGTCGATTCCGTGATTATTTCCGGCGACGGGATGCGGAAGGAACTGTTCTACGTGGCGGCGTCGCGTGGGCGCAGGAGTGTCCGGGTGATCACCACCGACAAGGAAACGTTGAGAGACACCGTGGCTCGCTCGACTGCCCGGAAGTCAGCTACCGAACTGGCGCGGAAGGCCGGCGTCATGCCTGGGCAGGGTGAGCGTCGAGGACGGGCGTGTGCGATCGACACGGTGAGACGCCATTATCTCCACCATCAAAGTACCGATTTGACGCGCGTTCGGGCCGAGCGTCGGTCAGTAGCGATTGAGCGGCCGATGGAACCAGAACGCAGGGAGCGTGGTTATGAACGCGGCATCAGTCGATAGCGAAGACGAATGGCGAGTGGTTGCGAGAGAGCGATCCACCGGGCTCGAAATCGTTCTCGTGAAGCGTACCTACGTGCTGCCCTATAGCCAGTTTCTTTACGCCGAAGGCGGCGACGATGAGATCCGACTCGTATTCGCGACACACGATGTGGTTGTCGCGGGCAGAGGTCTCAGCGCCATACTGACCGACCTTGCCGAACAGCGCATTTGCCGCCTGAATGAGCCAACACGTGCGGACCGGCTGAGCAGATTCGGGACGCCTTGCATTCGGGAAATCCGCGTGCAGAAAGCTGTGGAGCGCGGCTTTTGAGAGTTCTTCGCCCTGCGACGACCAGACGGGATCGCAGTACACTGAGGGTATTGGCACCACTATGGAGAGGATGTCGGTCAACGAGTACGTCGAAACCCGAAACGGCGGCTATTATGTCGCTGGAACGCGGATAGGACTTGATGTTATCGTGAATGACTTCAGACGAGGGCGCTCGGCGGAAGCGATTTTTGAAGCTTACCCATCCATTGGCTCGCTGAAAAAAGTCTACGGCGCAATCACATTCATCCTGGAACACCCGGAAGAGATCGGAGCATACCTGAAGGATCAGGAGCGAATCTTTGAGGAAATCAGAGGACGCTACCCAATGTCTCAGGAGATGATTGACCGATTTGAAGAGGCGCGGAAGGCTGCGGGGACCCGACTGGGTTGAAAATCCGTTTTCAGGCGGATGCCGACATCGACCCTGCCATTCGGAATGGGCTTCTCCGACGAGAGCCGACGATAGACTTTCAATCTGCTGCGGGCGTCATTCCGGACGGAACTCCCGACGCTGGCGTGTTACAGATCGCCGCCGATGACAGGCGCGTCCTCGTCTCGCGCGATCTCCGTACAATGCGAGTACATTTCGACGCTTTCGTCGCCGTGCAGGAATCCCCGGGTGTCCTGTTGATCCCCTCGACTCGCTCCGTCGGAACAATCATCGAAGGTCTGCTTTTTGTCTGGTTGAACTGGACGTCTGAGGATTTGCGGAATCTGGTGCAGTGGCTGCCTTGGGGGCCCGCCGATTAGGTGATGGGCAGATCAGCCGAGAGCAGAGGCAGGATTAAAGAAAAGAGACACCATCCCTAAGCCTTGCGGCTTAGGTTCGGAGCTTAGGCTGCGCTTTCCATATTCGGTGGCTGTTGCGGCGGCGTTGGGTAAACCGTTCGGCGTCTGTTCGGTATACTCCCGGCAGGAGCTTTTGGTTCAATGGCAATTCCCGATTTCAAAGAGATTCTTGACAGCCTTCCGGAGAAGCCGCTGCGCTCGCGTCTGGAACCATACCGCGAGTTGGTCCTCGAGATGCGCCGACGCGGCCGACCATTCCGCGAAATTGTCCATGTGCTCGATGAAAAATGTGGCGTGCACGTTGTAGCCAGCACGGTTTACGATTTCGTGAAGTCCGCGCGGGCGAGAGAGCGAGACCATGAGCCGAACGTTGTCGAGAAACCTCGCCAAGACGCCGCCCGGCTCAAGAAGGGCCCCGTCCACGACGAACTTGACGATCGGATTGCGGCGCTCAAAGCCAGAAAAACCCAGAGCCGAACCGCGCCAGAGCGATTTCAGTTCGTGTCAGGCGAGCCCCTCAGATTGGCTTCAAAACGTGATCGGAAATCCTAAAGGGTCAACAGCATCCATAGGCCACCGCCTCACGCCGTGGCTTCGGCATCAGCTTTGCCAATCTGCCGCACACAGGATTACGCGGCTCTCTCCGCCGCCGCTTTGCGAGCTTCGATCGCCTTGACAGAATTTTCAAATGCGTTCCCTAGGACACCCTTCCCGACGGTCCTCACGACCAGTCCCAGCAGCCATCCCTTGAGGTTCTTCCCCTCACGAACCACGTCGAGATCAATATCGGTCAAGCCGTCGGGTCGGGACGTGAAGTTGTAGATATGGCCGGACGCGCCTCCCCAGATGTTGGAGTCGGTCGTCGTCAGCACGACTCGCTTGGGATTGGACCAATCGTAGTGCAGGCGTTCCCAGATGCCGCCGGAACCCTCGGTGACATCGGCCTCCGAACGGCCAAGGTGATGCACCTTAAGATACTCGTCCGCGCTGTTGCTGAAGAGCTTCGCGCGGCCCGGTCCGAAGTCGGTGAGCCCGGCGATATACTCCCCGGCGGTAGCGGTAGTTGTCTGATGGAAATGGATTTTCGGCTGTGTCATTGTCGTTCTCCTTTCTGAACGCAGTCGCAGCAGAGGAGAGCAGTCGGTTCTCCATTACAAAACGTTGAAATGAAAGCGATTGAGAGCTCTGCCAGAGCTGGATGCTCGTCAAAATGACGAACGCTGAGCACTTTAGTTTACGCGCTGACGTTATTTGGACGCGGGACGCTTTTGTTCGTACTTATCGATCCTCAGACGTCTGATCTTCGATTCCAGCGTCTGCCGGGGAATCCCGAGTTTCGCAGCTGCGCCGGAAGGTCCGGAGATACGCCCGTGACTCTCGGCGAGAGCAGCTTCGATCATCTCCACCTCGCGATCCACCAGGGCTGAGAGCCCCTCATGCGACCGCACAGAGGCAATTGGTTCCCGTTTTAGCCAACTCTCGTCGACTACAAATGTCTTCCCCTCACTGAGGATGACCGCTCGTTCGACGACGTTCTGGAGTTCGCGGATGTTGCCGGGCCAGTCGTAGACTCTCATGAGGTCCAGCGTGTCCTTGCTGATATTCCGGATGCTCTTGGCGGCTGAGTTGGCGTAACGACTGACGAAATATTCCACGAGCAATCGAATATCTTCCGCGCGTTCTCGCAAGGCCGGAACCGAGATCGGAAAGACATTCAACCTGTAGAAGAGATCCTGTCGAAAGCTTCCGGCGGCGACGGCGGCGGGCAGGTCACGATTGGTCGCTGCAATTAGCCGGACGTCTACCTTGACCGGATGATTGCTCCCCACGCGCTCGAATTCCCGTTCCTGCAAGACCCGCAGCAGCGCGATCTGCGTTTCCATGGGCAGTTCGCCGATTTCATCCAAGAAAAGGGTCCCGCCGTCCGCGGCTTCAAATCTCCCCACGCGCCGCTGGAGCGCTCCCGTAAATGCGCCCTTTTCGTGCCCGAAAAGCTCGGAAGCGATCAGCGATTCCGGAATCGCCGCGCAGTTGACCCGCACGAAGGCTCTGCCCGATCGCCTCGATCGTCGATGCAACGCACGGGCAATGAGTTCTTTACCCGTTCCTGTTTCCCCCAGAATGAGGACCGTGGAATCCGATGGCGCCACCTTTTCTATCTGCTTTACGACCTGACGCATCGGTTTCGAAGAACCGACGATCTCCTCAAACATCGAAGTGCGATCGATTTCTTCCCGCAGGGCGATGTTTTCATTGCGCAGGCGCTCTTCCGTCCGCTTTTGGTCATCAATATCCGTTGCCGTCGCGTACCAGCGGATGATTTTTCCGTTCTCGTCTTTAAGAGGTTCATACTGGACGAGCTGCCATCGATACTGCCCGTCTCTGAGGAGAGCCGCATTTCCAGTTCGAACGGAACGCCATCCGATAGGCCGGCCTTTCGTCCCTCCCGCACGCGGTCGACGCCATCCGGATGGAAAGCCCGCGCGAGGAAGCCTTGAACGAACTGGACGGGAGACTCGGCGGAGCGGATGTCGAAGCCGTTCACGAAGCCTGGCAGCGGGAAGCCTTGGTCGATGCCCGGAGATCGGTCGCAGTCGATAGTCCGCGGAAGCGCTCTACGGGGAGCCAGAAAGATAACGGCAACTTAGGCCTAGGACAAGATCTTGAAAGGCCAGCCGGTTACTCGTCGTGCCGTGGGTTAATCACTGTCACGCAGTTCTGTTTAGAACATGGGCACACACAAATTCGATCCGTTGCGCTTCGTGATAATCGCGACCACGATCCACAGGGTCAACCCGTAGACGGCGTACCACGTGGCCTCCTGGCGAGCGGTGACCTGAGACGGACCGAGAACCGCCAGCGCTCCGGTGGAGCCGGCGTGCAGCATCTGGGCCAGCAACAGACTCCCGGTGTTGGCGTACACCCAGCAGATCAGAACCCGCAGCGCTGTCATGGCGGCCAGGAACGCAAGGAAAAACGGGATGAGGTACGGCCCATGCGGTGTTGCGCTGCCCAGGTAATCGATGACCGGGATGTGCCAGACCGACCAGATCATCCCGAGCGTGATTGCCGCTCGAAGGGCGGTCCGCCTCAGCCGCATCGTCGGAAAGGCGAAGCCCGTCCAGCCTATCTCTTCGAGAAATCCCGCAGCGCACCCGAACGTTACGCCGATCCAGAAGTGATTTGGGACAAAAACCGGGGAAACCAGTACGTGCATCCCAAGCAGAACGCCGAGCACCAGCCCCGGCGGAATCGCGACCGCCGCGAGCCAGCGGGGCGACCACGCGGTGCGCATTTGGGAGAACATTCTCCGCACGCCTGCTTTGCCCTGGGTCGCATAGGTCAGCGTCAGGCCTGCGATGCTCGGCCCCAGAAGCATCGCTGGAAACATGAGGAGACCAGACATCTTCGGAATGACCTGGCCGCGCATCCAATACCGGGATGTGAGCGCGAGACCGCCGCCCCACGAAATCGAGTATGCCAAAACGAAGTACATGAACAGCGGCCTGCGCAGACGCCACACGGCCAGGCCAACGCTTCCAACGAACAGTCCAAGGACGACCCAACCGTACCGGCTCGACCAGAGCACGGCCGCAATTTCCGCGCGAAGGGGGCGCGGCTGCCAGGCAGCCAAACCTCGCGGCGGATCCTGAGTCCAATCGACGCTTGTCGATCCGGCCAGCCTGTCCTGTCGAACGCGGGACGGCGCCATGCCAATGCCGGCACGGAGATCGGCGAGATCGGACATGAACAGGGGAGTCGAAAGCAACGACGAGAGCGCCGCCATGGTCAGCTCGCGGACGAACACCACATTGGGGCGACGCGCGGCTTGACAACCCGCGAACGCAATGATGATCGCCGCTACGGAAACGTACCGGCCCAGTCCCGCGGTTCGCATGAGGACCCCTCCTGCCAGGCAATCGATCGCCTGGTCTTTCCGTACATATCGAGTATGATATATCTAACCGATATATATGCAACCGGTGGCGGGGATGTATGAGCTGTTCATTCTGGGAAAGTTGATGCATCGCCCGATGCACGGTTATCTGCTCCAGTCGATCGTCAACGCAGCGTTGGGCCCTTACCGCTGTCTGAGCTGGGGCACGCTTTACCCGCTGCTGCGCAGACTGGAACAAGGCGGCTTCATCGTGGCGCTGGGCGGCGACCCCAAAGATGGCCGAGGTACAAAGAGCTATCGCATTACGGCCCGAGGTCGACAACGTTTCCTCGCATTAATGCGCTCCGGCGCCGAGCCCGATACCGACTTCCGCGACGTCTTCCGCATCCGGCTGGCCAACTTCGGCCATCTCCGAACCGCAGAGCAAGCGGCCATTCTCGAGGAGTACCGCAATCTTCTGGCCGCCCTTGTCAGCCACTCCGAAGCAATGGCAGCCGCGGTCCAAAGCGCGCCGGGAATGGCGCAGGCGGAAAGACCGTACGTCTTAAGCGCGATCGATCATCAGCGGTATCTTGCCGCATCCGAGATGGCATGGCTCAATGACCTGATTCAGGCAACGGGAGGGGACGATGAGAAGACGACGAAAAACGCGCGCGTGGATTCGAAGCCTCGCGGGACTGGCAGTGGTCGCAACCGCGCTCGCTCAGGGCGTGCCCGCGGGAAGTGAGCCGCCGAAATTGCGCGGCCAGACGCTGGACGGGAAGGCGATCGTGCTGCCCGATGCCGCCGCCGGGAAGGTGACTCTGCTGGTGCTCGGCGCCAGTAAGAAAGCCGGCGATCGAACCGGAGCATGGAAGGACCACTTTTTAGCCGATTTCGGCTCAAACTCGAACGCAACCTACTATGTGGCTGCCTTACTGCAAGGTGTCCCCGGCCCGTTTCGAGGAGTGATCCGATCGGGGATGCGCGGAGGGACTCCCGCCGCGGCGCAGGGGCACGTTTTGACCTCGATCTCCGACAACGATGTGTGGAAGAAGTATCTGAATATGCGGGATGACGCGCTGCCGGGCGTTCTGCTGCTCGATGGCTCCGGACGTGCGCGCTGGGACTTCAACGGCATATTCGATCCGGCTCCATACCGAGCTCTGAAACAGGCCGTCGGGGGATTACTGGAGCGTCGCTAGTCAATTCGGCACGTCCCGCGTACGAAGAATGGCACTGTTTTTTCCACGCTTCCAAATAACGGAGCGCGGCTTTCTCATCGGTGTAGGTCCAGAGACGGTTCAGGCTCTCCTTCAGCAGGCGCGCATTCCGACGGAATATTTGCGCACTTCAGCCACTGGCGGTCAAGTTGATGCCGCGGAAAACGCAGGCATCGACGACGCGAAATTCAGAAAAGCTTAAAGCGACCGGCGAAAAGCCCCTCGCCGGATCAGTTCCGGCGCGACGAGGAATTGCGTTTCTTTTCCGACTGAACGTCGTTACGGTCGATTCAGCCGAAGCGCCGGTCGCGTCGAACAAGGTGCGCGGCGTGTCACTTCGGCGCTCTGACGTTCCGTCGACACCGGACTGCGCGCCTTGCGACGAGTGGACGACGCTCCCTGCTCCTCTTTCTTTTCTTTCAATCTTCTGCGGTAGGGCCAATCGAATGCACTAACGTTGGCGCTGGGTTATCCCGGCACTCAGGAATGAATCAATAGACAGGTTTTTCATGTAACGCGCTTTTTTATGCCTAAGGACGTTATCCATGATCGTCACGATCGCCGGATTCACAGTCACCCGACCGAATGCCGGGCCGACGCGCCTATCCGCCGCGCCCTAAGACAAGCTCAAGCGCCGGAAGTATTCGCACACAGGAGGGCCAATCAATGGAAGCAATTGGATTGTTAGTGACGCTCGAAGCCCGGCAGGGCAAGGAGGCTGATGCCGAGGCATTTCTAAAATCAGCTCAGCCACTCGCGGTGGATGAAAAGGCGACCTTGAAATGGTACGCGATCAAGCTCGCGCCGGGGAAGTTCGGCATCTTCGATACCTTTGCAAATGAAGCGGGCCGTAGTGCTCATCTGACTGGCGAGATTGCAAAGACACTGGGCGCGCGCGCCAAGGAATTGTTTTCGGTTTCGCCGCAGGTTGAAAAATTTGAGGTCCTTGCAAGCACACCCCTCAAAGGCTAAGTGCAAGGTTCGGCGACCATGGCCAAAACGCAAGGAGAATCAGATCAGTCAAACGGCCAGCAGCATTAAGCAGCAAAGCTGCCGATGTGAGCGCCTATCGACTAGTAACCAGCAATAATGTGTGGCTTCCGTTACAGCAAAATAACAAGCCAGTGAAAGACCGGACAACTAAGGAGTAAGCAATGAACATCAAACGAACACACCGAGCTGCTTTAATCGCAACTCAGACCATCGATTCCGCTCCCCAGGAGCCCATGTTATCGCACCGAGGCCTCATACAGCGTCTCGGCTTAGCGGTTCTTGCGTGGACGCTCGTCACCGGCGCGACCGGCTCTGCGAGCGCCGGCGACGCTAGAGACGAAGCAGCCGTTCGTGCGCTCGGAGATAACTTTGCTAAGGCTTTCGTTCAGAAGAATGCCGAATTCCGAGCATCCCTATTCGACGAAAACGGAACCTTCGTGACGCCCCAAGGTGACTTTCTGCAAGGACGGGGCGCGATGGTGAAGGACTTCGGCCCCGAGGCGCAGCAGGCCGTCAACGCCACGACTCAAGCCGCGTTCTCCAACTATCGCATCCGCTTCGTCAAACCGGATGTCGCGGTCGCCGACGCGCTCCTCACCGTGCGCAATGTGAACGGTCCAGATGGGTCGATCATTCCAGTGATACCGATCAACTTTTTCATTGTGGCCGTCCGCCACGCCGATAAATGGCTGATCGAGGATGGGCGCGCGCATTTCGCACCCGCGCTGCCCAATGGCATGACCTCTCCAAAATAACGCGGAGAGAACTTGTGGCGCCACATTTCACGCAGGGCCATAAGGAACCGATGGCTACATTCACGCCGGCGGCGCCGCCGCCGTGCGTGAGTGTAGTCCGTAGACACCACGTGCTGGTGCGCGTGAGTCACTGGTTGATTATTCCCCTTCTTTTGGGTTTGATCGTCAGCGGAATCTCGATTTATTGGGCCTCACCGATTTATCGGCACAATCCAGATCCGCAAACTGGCTCCGCCGATTATTTTGCCGATGCTGGTATTTGGATTTGCGCTCACCTGCCGGAAGGGCATGACTGCGCGAGTCGCCGGGACTGGATCTACAACCATACCAGTCTGGGCCCCTCAATGCTCGCTCCCGCACTGCGCCTGCACTGGTGTTGTGCTTATCTATTCATGCTGAACGGGCTCATGTATCTGGCCGGCCTTCTATTGAGCGGTGAATGGCGCGCCCTGCTCCCACGAGTGAGCGACGCGGTCGGCGCAGCGAAGATGGCTGCCTACTATGCCGGAACGGCATTCGCGATCCTTCAGCGACAACCGCGGAAAGCGCCCCGTCAAAGCACTAAATACAACCCGCTCCAAAGGCTGGCTTATTTTTCCGTTTCTATCGCATGCCTGCTCGCTGTCCTGACCGGCTGGGCTATTCATAAACCGATACAGGTTTCCTGGCTGGCCGCAATCTTCGGTGGGTTTGACAGCGCTCGTGTCTGGCACTTCTGGTTGATGTGGATCTTCGTGTTGTTTGTCATACCGCACGTAATTCTCGTTTTCGCCGATGGTTGGGACACGCTGCGGGGTATGCTCACCGGTTGGTCCCGGAGGGTGGAAAGCGCAGGCCGGGCAAATGAAACGTGATAGCGCATTCAAGGAACGGCCTGCCGGGATCGTCGACGTGGCGCCGGAGACTTGGCGCCGCCGGAGCCGCCGCGATTTTCTGGTGTTTGGCGCGAGTGCGTTCGGCGTGCTCGCAGTTGGCAGTTCATGGCATCACCAGGGCTGGCTCGCAAATATGGCCCTTCGATTCGACGACGATGTCGCCGAGGCGCTGTATTCGCCGAATCGTCTCGTGCCTACCTACACGAAATCGCAGATCACGCTGCTTAAAAACAACTACAACGGGGCTACCCCAGGTCCCGGTTACATTTCTGCGTGGCGTCTGACTCTTGATGGGCTCTCCTCAGGCCTAGGCGTTTCGCTCGATATTCACACTCTTCTGACGCGCCATCAAGTCCATGACCAGATCACGCGTTTTGTGTGTGTGGAAGGCTGGAGCGCGATCGCCTGGTGGGCTGGGGTGAAATTTGATGACTTGTTGAATGCATATCCGCCCGTTTCCGAGGCAAAGTGGGCACGGCTCGAATCGTCGATCAACCTCGATGGGTACGGAAGGCCCGACCCGTATTTCGTGTCAATTGACTTGCCGACCGCCCGCCATCCGCAGACGCTGCTGGCGACCCACTTAAATGGACAGCCGCTTGCTGTAGGTCACGGCGCGCCTCTGCGCTTGCTTGCTCCGGTTAAACTCGGCCTGAAGAACATCAAAGCCATCACTCGCATTACATACATGCGGGACGAACCAAAGGACTATTGGGCAGAACGCGGCTATTCGCGCTATGACGGCATTTAGCAGCGCCCTTGCGCTGAGGCAGAGCCCCCAGCGCAACACGACAGGACTCCGTTTGTCTCGATATAGGCAGCTCAAGCACGGCGCCGCAGATGATCTTGCAGCGAGGCATTCACCAAGCGTAAAACCCCGGTCACTCCCGACGCAAGCTCCTCTTGATTGGTGTTCGGGATCATCCCGAAATGCCGTTCGGCTGCGCCGGAATCCCCGCCAATGAGGCGGTCCGCGACTTCGGCCCCTAGCTACTTTCCGTCGCAAAATGGGTAAATCTGAACGGGGACTTAGCCTCTGAAGATCGCTTGCGCACCGCGGGAGTGTTGAGTTCTCGCGCCCGGGGTGGAGCGGTGAAGGCGGTTTTTGCGGAAGCTATGCACGGGCGGCGATCGCCTTTCCAATGTTGATTAGGTTGTCGGCGAGGATGCCCAGTCCAACCCACCGCTTCATTCCTTCCACGCCCCGATACAAGCAGCGCCTCAGTCCGTGGCGCCGTTTCAGCACGCTGATACGGCCCTCGCATCCGGTTCTCCACGCCTGGGCTTTTTTGAACCAGCGGCTATTTTCCATCGTCTTGCGTTCTGCGCTCCGCATGTTGCGGTTCGGCACCGCCACTCGCTTTACACCCATTTCCGCGATTGCCAGTTCGTGGCTTTGCGCATAATAGCCGGCATCGGCCGTCACCAGTTGCGGCACGCGTCCCAGCCGCCTGCATTGCGTCGCCACCGCTCTGGTCAGCAGTTCACGGTCGCTCGGTCTCTGGTCGAAAACATCGTAGTGCGTCACGATCTGGTTCTCGGCTTCGGCCACTTGCACCAGCTTGCCGAATTCGGTCGGCTTGCTGGCCTTGCCTTTGCGGATGATCTCGCTGTGCGGCTCAAACAGGCTGACGATCTTGCCCGGCAGTTGCGTGTCACCGCCGAAGATGCGCGCTCTGGTTTGTTTCACCACCTGCCGCACGCGGTCTGACATCACAGTCAATTCTTCCCGTAAGGCCTTCAGGACCGGCTTGCGCCGTCCTTCGATCTCGCCGATGACACGCCGCGTGTCGTTCAGAATCTGACGGGTGAGCCGGAGCAGTCCGCGATACTCCTTCTGAC
>Ga0126381_100001379_pt1 | contig 26168 bp, 21 predicted proteins | sample PanSoiMetPlot_28_FD_96465 | JGI IMG/M metagenome (GOLD analysis project Ga0126381, IMG submission 96465) | Tropical forest soil microbial communities from Panama - MetaG Plot_28 | ecosystem: Environmental > Terrestrial > Soil > Tropical forest > Bulk soil | place: Panama | collected 2016-02-17
GAACGGACGGGTAATAAGCAGGCGCCAGGCGTGATTCCGGAGTTCCCGGTCCTTCCCAAATCGCGAAGGCCGGCGAACTGCCGTACGCCGGTGAGGCAAAAAGACGGTAGCGCCCCGCCTCGAGCCGCGACACGCGGAATTCGCCGCGCTCGTCGGCTTCCACCCACCCGGTCGACAGCCAGGTCCGTTTTCCTCGCACCCAGCTCGCGCGGATTGCCGTGACCTGCGCGCCGGGCACGGGCTCGCCTTCGCTATCCACCACCTTCCCAATGAGCGCGGCGAGTGGTACGGCCGTCAGAATTAGCTCGCGGGCTGCGTGTCCCGGTGCCAGGTCGAGGATGTCGAATTCTTTCGCGATGAAGCCGGCGCGCTCCACCTCGATCCGGTACTCCCCTGGCTCGACTTTCTGGAAGTGGAAGGCGCCGTCGTCACCGGTGGTCTCGACGTAACCGGGTCCGGATTCACAAACCAGGCGCACCAGCGCATGCGGCACCGGTGCCTGAGTCGCCGAATTCCGTACGATGCCATCCACTGCGCCCGGATCGGCGGCGTGCGCGGCGGATACCAGCAGCAACAGTGTCACCGCCGCGCGCCACTTGGCGCGCGTGTACCTTGCGGAAATACTGTAAGATGCAGCCTGCATGGCCGGGCCACCGCGACCCGGGCACGTTGCGTACCGCTTTGGTCAGGAGAGATGGTACAGCATGAGGTAGACCACAACGCCCGTGACACTTACATATAGCCAGATGGGAAAAGTCCAGCGGGCGATGGCGCGATGGCGGTCGTAGCGTCCCCTCAGGCCGCGTCGCAGCGTGATGATCGCGAGCACCGGTACGGCCGCGGCCAGAACCGTGTGCGTTCCCAGGATGGCGAGATACACGGTGCGGAGCTCACCGGTGCCGGGAAATCGCACCGAGCCGACCTGGTAGTGGTAGATCAGATAGCAGACCAGGAAGGCGCACGATACCACGAACGCGGTGATCATCACTTTGCGATGAGTCTGGACGCGCTTGCGGCCGATGAGCCATCGGCCCCACACAAGCAGCACGGCTGCGGTGGCGTTGAGGGTGGCGTTGATCGTCGGTAGCACCGGAGTCGTCATGAGGATTCCCTCTCTAACTGCCGGATGTCGTGCAAGAGCTGCCGCATAAAGTTGTCTTCGGAGGTGGAGTAGTAGCCGCGAATGCGCATGCGGCGGTCCACCAGCGCGAAGCGCGTGCTGTGCATCGCCGAGCCATCCACCGCGTTCAGATGAAAACTGTTGAGGCTGACATCGTTCAGGCGCGGCGCCTCGCCGGTTAGGAACGACCAGCGCCCCGGGTCCGCCTTAAAGTGCTTCGCATAGGCCGTTAGCACGGGCGGCGTATCGTGCGCCGGATCCACAGTGAACGAAACCAGCTTCACGTCGGGTGTCTCGGCGGTTCGGTCCTGCACCTGGCGCATCTGCGAGCTCATCATGGGGCACGGGCCGGGACAGGTGGTGTAAACAAAATCAGCCACCCAGACGTGGCCGGCGAGCGATTTGCTGTCGAACGGCTGCCCTGCCTGGTCGGTCAATTGGAACGGCGCGACGCGGCCGAAGATATCGAGCGGTTTGGGCGCGATGCAGGCGGCGAGGGAAACCAATAAAATGCTCTCCGAGAGGCCGAAAGCTCGCCCAGCATTTCTTAGCATTTTTGCGCCTTGAGGAGAGCTGTTGTTTTTCATGCCGCGCTTCTCGTGCTCTTCTGTGCGGCCATCACGGCGGAGGCCAGCAGCAGCACCAGCCCGAACGCGGCCGTCACTGCCAGGCTCGCCATCGCCCCGGGCGCGGAGCCACCTCCCGCGTTCGGCAGCTTCAGCACGTGATCCAGCAGCGAGATGGAATAGGTCAGCGGGTTTACCCACATGACAGCCTTTACCCAGCCGTGCGCCGTCGCCATGGGGAACAGCGCGCCCGACACCATCCACATGGGCACCAGCAGCAGGTTCATGATTGCGTGAAATCCTGAAGTCGATTCCATTTTCCAGGCGATGGCGAATCCCAGAGCGGTGAGCGTGAACGAGATCAGGAAAATCGCGACGGCAACGAGGAGCAGCTCTACCGGTCCCACGGAAACGCCTGCCAGCGGCGCGAAGATCAGGAAGAGCAAGCCCTGGATCCACGCCAACGTGGCCGATCCGAGAATCTTGCCCAGCACCATGCTGATGCGCGGCGCGGGTGAGACCAGCATGGAAAGCAGGAAGCCTTCGCGCCGGTCTTCGATGATCGAGATGGTGGAGAAGATGGCGGAGAACATCACCGTGAGGACCAAAGCGCCCGAGTAGTAGCGCGCCAGGTCGTTCGAGCCGGAGCCGATCACCAGCCAGAAGACCAGCGGGAAGGCCACGACGCCAAGCACACGGCTCTTCTGTCGCCAAAAACGCAGCAACTCGCGCTGCCACAATGTGGCCGCGGGGAGCAAGAAGTTACTCAATGGCGGCTCCCGTCTCTCTCACAAAAACGTCCTCCAGCGTAGGCTTGTGCAGCCCCACCGATTCCACTGCTCCGGGGAATGCTTCCACCACTTCCGCGATGAAGCGGTGACCGTTGGCGATTTCGACCAACACCTGGCCGTCCATTACCGACGGCCGCACCCCGAAGCGCTGCTCGATGCCCGAGGCCAGCCCGGTGGTATCGCCGCTTTCGAGAACCACGACATCACCGCCGATCCGCGCCCGCAGCGCGCCGGGGGTTCCCGCGGCGACGATCTTTCCCTGATGCAACAGCACCAGCCTGTCGCAGCGGTCGGCTTCCTCCAGAATGTGAGTGGTCAGCAGAATGGTGACGCCCTCTTCCTGCTTGAGGAGTTCGACGTGACGCGAGAGGTCGCGCCGCGCGGAAGGGTCGAGACCGGTGGAAGCTTCGTCCATGAGCAGCACTTGCGGCCGATGCAGCAGGGCCTTGGCGATCTCCACGCGCCGGCGCAAGCCTCCGGAAAGAGTCTCCACCAGGTCCTTGCGGCGGTCCAGGAGGCCGAGTTGCTCCATGGCTTTATCCATGCGTTTGCGGAGCTCCGCGCCGCTCAGAGCGTGCAGGTGGCCTTGGGCGCGCAGGTTCTCTTCCACGGTGAGGGCTTTGTCGAGGCTCTGCGTCTGGAACACCACCCCGGCTACACCCCGCACCGCCGCCGGATCGCGAGCCACGTCGTGACCGGCGATGGATGCGGTGCCAGCAGTAGGAACCATCATGGTGGAGAGAATGCGGAAGAGCGTGGATTTTCCACCGCCGTTGGGGCCGAGAAGACCGAAGACCTCACCGCTGGCGACCTCAAAGGTCACGTCCGCAAGAGCAAGGCGCTCGCCGTAGCGATGAGTGAGATTTTGAACCTGAATCACGGTGAAGATTGCCGCTAGCTATTAGCTTAGCGCGGGGCGCGCCGGCGCCAACAGCAGCGGCGTTAACGGATCTTGTCGGCCAACATCAGGCCGTAAATCGCCGGCAGATACAGGACCGAAGCCACCAGCACAGCACGCGCGCGTGCCAGCGTCCGGTCCCGGGCGACGCGTACGCCGGAATAGAAGAACCACAGGCCTAGCAACAACGCGCCAATCAGGTAGAGGCGCCCCGACATTCCGAGGACTGCAGGCACGAGACTCACCGGCACCAGGGCCAGTCCGTAGAGCACGATCTGCCGGGCCGTCGAACGGCAGTCCGGCTCGACCACGGGCAGCATGCGGATCCCCGCCCGCGCGTAGTCGTCTTTGTACATCCAGGCGATGGAGTAGAAGTGCGGGAACTGCCAGAGGAACAGGATCGCGAACAGGATCCACGCCTGGCCGCTCAACGCACCGGCCGCGGCTGCGTAGCCGATCATCGGCGGCATCGCGCCCGGGATGGCGCCCACGGTGGTAGACCACCAGGTTCGCTGCTTCATGGGCGTGTAGACGAACAGGTAGGTAACCAGCGTGAAGGCGCCGATCAGAGCAGCCAGCAGGTTCGCGCCCAGCCATAAATCGAGGAAGCCGGCTATCGAAAGAGCGATGCCGAACGCGAGCGCGCCGCGTGAAGAAAGCCGGCCCGCGGGCAGGGGCCGGTCGGCCGTGCGGCGCATGTGTCTGTCGGCCTCACGCTCGTACCACTGATTGAGCGCAGCCGTGCCCGAGGCCATCAGGCCCGTGCCGATCACCGTGTGCAGCAAAAGAAGAAGATGGAACCCGCCGTGTCCGTAGAATTGCCCGTAGAAATACCCAATACCTGTGCTCATGAGGATGAGCCAGGTAATCCGAGGCTTGGTCAGTTCGATGTAATCACGCATGGAGTGGGGCGGAGCCCCTCGACTCCGCCCAAATTTTTACAGATGCAACCAAACGGGGTTAAGCTTCTACCCCTTGAACGAAAAATCGACCGTCTTGCTGTCCTTTGGAGCCACCGTCACCTGCTGGTCCTGAGTGCCGTACTTTTCATGCCAGGTTTCGATGGTGTAGGTACCCGCGGGCAGTCCTTTTATTGTAAACGTTCCGTCGTCGCCGGTGACGGCGAAGAACGGATGGGAGACCACGCCGATATAGGACCGCATCCAGGGATGCACGTTGCACTTCACAGGGATCATGACTTCCTGCCGCGAAAACGTCTGCATTTTATCGGGGCTCCCCGGCGGCTGCGATTCGTTCCACTCCTGGTTGGTCTGGGGCTGCGGGTGGATATTGTGATTCGTGGGGTCGCTATTCTTGACATCGATCTGCTGCCCGGCCATCACACCGATCACGTGCGGTGAATACAGGCAGGCGTGCTGATCGAGCATCACGGGCGTGGCCGTCACCTGCCAGTTCTGGTCCGGCAACCCCGACTTCACCCACACGAAGGCGTTCTTCAGCGTACCGTTGTCGTTGACAACCACATCTTCGGTCTTGGCCGGGGTAGGATGCTGCTTGGAACACTCCGGCTTATCCGACATGTCGATATTCTTGGCGGTTGGCTTGGTGCCGGTGAAGTTCACCTTGCCTGTGACAGTTGCGCCGTTCGTCATATCGGGCGTCGCGGTGCCGCCTCCTGCTGCCGCCGCCGGAGCGGTGGAATCGGTTTTGGCGGTTTCATTGGAACTGCTGCAGCCTGCTAGCGCGAGCGCCAGCGTCAGGCCTGCTGCCATCAAGAGTGTTTTCGTCACGGAATCTCCTCTTTAGTCTTCCGTTCTCAGTCTTCAGTAATCAGTCCTGCGGTTTGAGCTGACGACTGACAGCTGTAAACTGTGAACTACTTTATACTTCCCCTCAGCCGGTTCAACTCGTCCGGCGTGAACTGAAACATGTAGCGCACCAGCAACTCGGCGTGATCCTTATCGTAGCCGTTGAAGCTGGGTGGCGTGGGCCCGGCGAACACCATGCGCTCGCCATCCTGGCGGAACAGGCCGCTGGGCATCGCGGTGCCGGGGCTCATCAAGGCCGGGTCAAGCATCCAGCGCCTGGTCCAGCCTGGCTGCAATCTATCCTTCGCCACGGTGAAGTTCGGGGCCGTCGCCTTGGCATCGTGCTTGGCGTCTCCGTCCATATGGCATTTCAGGCAGGGAGCGCCTTCGCTCGAAAACAGTTGACGCGCCATGACTCGCTCCTGCTCGGAGAGCGGCTCCAACTTCTGCGTGATGAATGGCTCGCGCTGCGCGGACAGCGCCTCGAAGAAACGCACCAGCTTGCGGATTTCGCCCGTCGAGAAGCTGAAGGTAGGCATGCGCGCGTGCAGGTATTGCCGCACGCCGTCGCGATTCGTGTCGGTATCGCTCAGCGAGGGGTTGTTCAAGAATGCCATCAGCCATTCCGGATTCACGCGCGCCCCTTCGCCGATCAGCGTGGGCGGCTTCTGGTCCTTCCAGTCCGGATCGGTATAGCGCTGGAGCGTGTCGAAGATCGTGGTCTGTCCGACGTGTACGCGGTGGCAGCCCATGCAATTGTATTTGCGGACCACCCACCAGCCGTCGACGATGTCCTGCCGCTGGTCGGCGGGCGCGTAGAAGTAGCGCGCCGGCAGCGTGGAATCCACGGAGCCTTGCAGGAACGTGCTGACCGCGTCGATGTCCGGCTTCGACAGATTGAAATTCGGCATCTTGAGCTTGTCCTGCTTGGCTTTCTCCTTGCCCTCGTCGTACACGGCGGGGTCCGCCAGCTTGTGGTCGAAGAATCCCTTGTGCGTATACCAGCCCTCGCGCTCGGCCCTGTGGCCGAGCAGGGCGAAGTCCAGGCGCTCGATCGGCTTGGAGCCTTCCTTGGTCAGCTCGGTACCGATGCGGCTTTCTTCTTCGAGCCCCGCGATCTCGTGGCAGCCGGCGCAGCCGTAATTCCGCACCAGCAGCAGGCCCTTATTCTTCAACGAAGGATCGTCCATGTAGCCGGCGTCTTCGTAGGAGGCGCCGTCGTGCTTGCGGGTCATCAGGTAGCTGGCGATGTCGCGCGCCTCATCTTCGGTCAGCCTCAGGCTCGGCATAGGGGTCATCTGCTGCACCTGCAACTGGTGGCCGTCGTTGGGGCACTTGTCGTGGTCGAGATCGAATACGAACGGCAGGTTGTGCCGCGCGTAGTCCTCGGCCGTGATATCCTTCTTTTCGAACGGGCAGTACGGCAGAGTGCGCTGGCGAGGATTGTGTACCCACCGCACCAGGTAGGCGTAGTTGGCTTTTTCGCCCTCGCGGCTCAGGTTTGCGGCAAACGTTCCGCCTTGCTTGGCGGAGCCTTCTCCCATCGAATGGCATGCCATGCAGCCGCGCGTCTCGAACGCCTCTTTGCCGCGGTCGGAATCGCCCGGCTTCTCGGGCGGCAGCTGGCCCCCGACGCCGGATTGCCAGATGAACGCCGCAATCGCCCGCCGCTCATCCTTGTCCAGCCGGAAGGTGGGCATCTTCGTCCCCTCGCGCCACTTGTGCGGATCTTCCAGCCAAACCGGAATCCACTCCTTGCGCAGCTTCATGCGTGCTTCCTTGAGGCTCGGCCCGACTTTCTTCACTTCTTTGACGAGCTCGACCGACCGCATGTCGAGCTGCTCGATTTTGGCGTCGATCCCGCTCGACCGCACGCGCAGATCGTTGGCGTGGGCAAACAGCCGTTTGGCTTCGGCGTCGCTGGTGCGCGGATTGTTGCCCTTTTGCTCGCTAAATCCGATCTCGCGCTTCCACTCGGCCTTCTGGCCTTCGAGCGTGCGGATCTGCTGCTGCACCGAGGTCATCTCGTCGGCCTCGCGGTCGAAGCTCTCGTAGCGGTGGCAGCCCATGCAGCCGCGCAGGCGGAAGACTTCACGCCCTTGGTTCAGCGTATCCGCCATTTCGGTTACGATCTCTTTGACGTGGCACTGCTGGCATCCTGCCTGAATGTTTTCCGCGTGGTGCAGCGGCCAGAGCCAGTGCTCGTTATAGCCGTGCGCTTTTTCAATCGACGAAACCGCCGCTCCGTCCCCGCCGTGACACGGGGTGCAGCCGAACTTGTCGGGATCGTGGATCTTGAGCAGTTCCTTGTCACCAGGATGGCTGGCGAACACCGTCTGACCGCCCATCGCGGCGGCCGTCAGCGTGACCGGCTCGCGCGTGCCCAGGTGGCACGATTCGCACCGGTCCACCAGGTCCACATCCTTGATATGGATCTGCCGGATGCGGATATCGAACTTGTCGAGGCTGCGCTCGACGCCCGCCAGCGTATCCACACTCGCGTCGGCGATGCGGTCGGAAAGATACTTGTCGCGTGCGGTCCGCAAATCGTTCGCCGGCTTCATTAATGCCACGCGCTCTTCCAGCTTCTGGGCTTTTTCTGTCTTCCAGTCCTGAAGCTGATGGTCCATCTGGTCGTAGGTGTACGCCTTCTTGTCGGAATCGCCCGGAAGGCGGACGTACTTCACCTCTTTTTTGATCTCGGCGATCTGCTGCCGCAGCGAGTTCTTGGTGCTTTCGCTGGAAGTCGTCTCGATTTGGTAAGTGAGCGCGCCGATGTGGCTGCGCACCTCCTGGAACGGTTCGTTGAGGGCCATGATGCGCGGCACCAGCACATTGTTCACGCGCTGGTCGATCTGGGCCAGCTGCGGCATCACCTTCTTTTCGGCGTCCGCGGCCTCGCGGTCCAACCGCTGGTAGTCCGGCTGTGACTTGATCTGACGCTCCGCCGCCGATTCGCCGCCCATCTGCTGGCGCAGAAACGTCGAATACAGTTTCACAAAGCGAGCTTCGTAGCCCTTCCATGGCCGGATGCCGTACATTTCGTCGTACAGTCCCCATGCCAGCGACAGCACCAGCAGGATGGACGAAATGTATAGCGGCTTGCTGAGTGACGAATGAACTACCGGGTCTTTATCTTGGTCTTGGTCGCTCATATGTTAAACCACGGAGTTACCCAGATGTATTTAATGCGGAACAGCAGCCTGATAAAGATCTTCACCGGCAGCGCAAGCATGATAATCAGGAACGTCTGCATGATCACGTACTGAAGCACGCTCATGCGCTTGTAGATCTTCTTGTTGAACTCCGTCCACGTGATCAGCTTGTGGATCAACATCGCCGCGGCGATCGCATAGGCCGTCACCACGAAGCCGCCGAAGAAGATTTTCGGGATGCGCCCCTTAATGCCGAACAGATCGGGCAGATCGCGGTTCACCTCGAAGATCAGCCGGTTGTGATCCCACGTAGTGCCGGGCCAGAACCACATCCACCCCGGCCCGCGAATCAGCGTGCCGATGATGATCATCATCACCCACAACACCTCGAATCCGAAGATGAAGGTCAGGATGGCATACTTACGCTGCTTGAAGGTGTAATAGCCGCTGCCCAGCGGGTTGGTGTCTATATAGGGAATGACCATCAGCCCTATGATGATGAGCGACGGCATCACCACACCGGCCATCCATGGGTCGAAATAGACCAGCATTTCCTGCAAGCCGAGGAAATACCACGGCGCTTTCGCCGGGTTCATAGTGAGGGTGGGATTGGCCGGCTCCTCCAGCGGCGCGTTCAGCGTGATCGACCACACCATTAAGATGATGGTGACGATGATGGCCGCCAGCAGCTCGATGCGCAGCAGGTACGGCCACACGTGTACCTCGCGCGCCCATCCCGATTTGAACGGCTGAATCTTGCGATGGTGCGTTTTGGCCATCGCCGGGTCCGCCTCGAGCTGCGTGATCAGCTTATCGTTGGCGAACGCCTGCCGCAGCCCGTACCACGTATAGAACGGCACCACGAAGAGCAGCAGCACGATGGGAACATTGTCCGGTGTGCTGAAGATGGTCCATAGTTGATGGAAATCCATAAATAAGCTCTCAGCTAACCCCCGACAGCCAAAAGCTCGCGCGCGTTCAGCTCGGAGCCGTTCGCTGTGAACTCTCTGCCGTCAGCTGTCTTCATACTTTCCTCGGTTCCTTAACTTCGCTTTCCAGCACGACCGGCGCGGGGCCGGAGATGCCGCCGTCTTTGCGGACGCGCCAGAAGTGCACGACCATAAAGGCGGAGGCGATGATCGGGATGGCTACGCAGTGCCAGATGTAGGCGCGAAGCAGGGCGTTGGCGTCCACGATGGACCCGCCCAGCAGGCCGAATCGCACGTCGTTGAACGGTGTCATGCCCAGTTGCGCGCCGAATGGGCCGTCGTGCCCGAGCAGCGGCGTGGCGCGCGCCATGTTGGTTCCCACCGTCACCGCCCAGAACCCGAGCTGATCGTCCGGTAGCAGGTAGCCGGTGAAGCTGAGCAGCAGCGTCAGCACCAGCAGCAGCACTCCCACTACCCAGTTGAACTCGCGCGGCTTCTTGTACGATCCCGTCAGGAAGACGCGGAACATGTGCAGCTCCACCATGATCACCATCAAGTGGGCGCCCCAGCGATGCATGTTGCGCAGCAGTTTTCCAAAGGGCACGTCGTTTTCGAGGTAGAGAATATCGCGGAATGCCACCACCTTCGAAGGATGGTAGTAGAACATCAGGAGGGTGCCCGTGAACACCAGAGTGATGTATACATAAAAGGTCATGCCGCCCATGCCCCAGGTGTAGTTGTACGCCACCGCGTCGCGGTTGATCTTGGCGGGATGCAGGTGCAGGAAAACGTTGCTCAGCACGCCCAGCGCCCGGCTGCGCGGCGTTTCGTCGTGCTTCACGCGCAGTACGGACTTCCAAAGGTCCGTCTTGTCCGGAGCCTTGACGGTCTCCTTCATCTCCTCCACGGCGCGCGTACGAACGGCCTTGGCGCCGGCGAGAACGGCGGCCACTTTACTGCCGTTGCCATTCCCGCTGCCGTTGCCGTTACCGCCGCTGCCGTTGCCGCCCGCCGGTGCGCCTGTCCCGGCCCCGGCGGGTTTTCCATCGTGTCCGTTGGTTTCAGCCATGTTGGAACCTCACACGCGAAGAATTGCGCCCGTATCGGCGAACTGCGAGGGTTCGCCCTTGGGCCACCTGTAGAGGTGGCTCAGATCCACCTCGATCTGCCCGTCCGGCGCCAGCTCCACATGCGCGCGGTCCATGGGCCGCGGTGCGGGACCTTCGAAGTTGACGCCTTCGGAATCGTAGCCGCTGCCGTGGCACGGGCATTTGAATTTGTTTTCCGCCGGCTTCCAGTCGGGCGTGCAGCCCAGGTGCGTGCAGATCGCCGAAATCACGAAGATGCCTTCCGTGTTCCGAACCACCCAGATCCGGTACTGGTTCTGGAATTTGGTGTCTACGCCGAAGCCGAAGTCGGTGGGGTAGCCGATTTTGAATTTGGTCCGCGGTTCGTACAGCGCCCTGGGGAAGAAGAAGCGCAGGAACATCAAAAGATTGACGCTGAGCGTGCCGAGCACGGCTGCCATGACAAACTTCCGTCGCCGGGCAATGCTTTTGCCTTCGTCGCGTTCTTCTGGTTTGTCTTTGGAGAAAATCGAGCGCAGAGCCTGTATCAGGGACGGCTTGGGGTCAGGTTCCTTCGCCGCCCCGGTGGGCTCGTTGGTAGGATTCGCCATCTTGTCCCCTTTGGTCAGGGGGTCGCCCTGGCCGGATTCCTCTGAGTATCCGGATCAGCAGCCGCGAGACGCCACAACGGGCACCGGACCAGCCAAGATGGCAGGCTCATTTTAGTCCACACCAAATCCTGCGTGGGAGTATTAGCCCTTGACTCTTTTCCTGAAGTTTTATGAGCCTGTCAACTTGTACCAGTTTCTTCGCATCCCGTATTAGCATCCCTGGACTGACTTTGTCCTGCGCATAATCATATAACAGAATTCGGCTTTTGCAAGCACGGGGTCTAAAAATTGTCAAGTCACCGAATGTTGGGTTGTGATCATATCCGCAGCAATGGGCCGGCCACGGTCCCGTCCTCTGGTATTTCCGGCGTTACCAGCCAAGGAGGAAACTCATGTCGACGATCAGATCGGCAGCCGCGTCTCTAACGCTCGGACTGGGTGCGCTCCATGGCCAATATGCCGCTCCGCCCGATGTGTATACGGTTGTCCAGGTCAATTCCATGATGGGTACGAGTGCCACCATGACGGTCTACCGCGACGGGTCCAGGGCCATCGTCGACAACTCTGCTAACGGCACGCCCGTGCGCTCCTATTATGATCTTGTATCGAAGAAGACCGTCTCCTGGAATCCCAGGGATTCCTCCACGGGCTGCTCCAACGGAACTTTTGGCGGCAGTTGGGGCGACCCCTTCGAAGCGTCCACGGAGGTAACTAAGGAACTCGCTCAGAAGCACGCTGCGCCGGTCGGCGCCGAGACCGTCAACGGCTTCGCAACCAAGGTCTATGAACTCGACGTGGATGGCGGCGGCAAAGCGCGTGCCTGGGTGGATACGAAGTACGGCCTCACGGTCAAATTGCAGATGGCGCAGAGCACCATTCTCGAAGTGAAGCAGGCCGCGTTCGCCCGGCCTGCCGCCTCCATTTTCGCGATCCCGCCCTCGTGCGCCGCCGCGCTGGCGGCGCCCACGCCGCCCACCGAAGCCGAGCGCATCGCGGCCGAAACAGGCGGGAATCCGGAGGAGTTTCTGAATGCGGTCACCTCCCAATCTTCGCCCAACTCCTGCACAGTGCTGTTCCGAGTGGTGCACGCGGGCTCCATGCAGCCGATTGCCGGCGGATTCCAACTGGCGATCGACACGGCCTACGACATCGATCATCCCCCGCACTACGTCACCGGCGTGTCCCCGGAGGGCCATTTGACCTATAGCGGCGGCGGAATCACCGAGGTGACCGCGCAGTTGCAGCAAGGCGCCTACCGTATCGACAACGCGCCCAAGTCGTTCTATCTCGATCTCGGCTTCGGAAGGGGCGGCGAATCATCCGCCCTGATCCACCGCCAATGCTTCGGGCCTCAGACTATGCTGTTGCTGGTAGTGAAGAATCATCAGAAGCTGTCGGACGGCGCCGACTGGCTTTGGGTCAAATCGGGGAAGTACGCACGGTAGCGGCTTACTTCTTAAACCTGACCACATACACATCGCCAAACTCTTCGCGCCGGTTCGTCCAGCCGTGTAGCTCCGGCCGCGCGGCGAACCACCGCTGCCAGAAGCGCGCGTTGCCGGCCCCTCCGTAGATCAGGAATTGGCCGCCGGGCGTCAGTTCCTCAGCCAGCAGTCTCGCCGCATAGGCTTTGGCTGGGGGCGAGTCTTCGAACGGGAACAGCCGGCAGCGCGCCCGCACCGGGTAATAGGCCAGGTGAGCGTAAAGAAAGCCAGGCAAATGATAGTCAGGCGTCCACTCCGGCGGGCGTGCCTCTACGAAGGGGCTCGGGCAGATCACCGGCACATCGCTCTCCGCCGCGACGCGGTTTACCCACGCGGCGGCTTGGCGCCAACCCGACTTTTCGTGCGCCGGCCAAAGCGCGTTCCACTGGCCCAGCGCGATCAGCGCACCGATCCCCATCAGCGCCGCCGCCAACCGCCAATGCTGCGCTGGCAGAAAACGGTGCGCCGCCAGCGTAGCCGCGAGCGCGACTCCCGGCAGAGCGACCGACAGGTAGCGGGTCAAGTATACGCTCTGCCCTGTGGCCCGCGAGATGGCGTAAAGCAGCACCGGCGGCCCCAGCCACCACATCAGAATCAACAGCGCCGAATATTTCGCGTCACCCGATCTAAAGTACGCGCCTATCTGCGTCAGCCTCCGCGCCACATAAGCGCCCGCTGCCGCGATCGCCACCACGTTCCAGCGCAGCAGATGAAGAAAATCGCGCCACGACGGCGGGCCTATGATAACGTGGGCGCCCGCCTGCCGCTCGACCGCCAGAGCCTCGAGCGCGACCGGCACGAGTCCCGCCGCCGCGCAGGCGAAAACGGCGGCGGCCTTGAGCCAACTCACCCTGGTGGCGCCGGCCCACAATCGCGCGAATGCATACGCCGCCAGCACGACATAAAACGGCCAGTAGATGAGGTGGATGCGCCAGATCAGCTCGGCCGACAACACGAAGCCCGCCGCCCTCACCCAGCTTGCTGTATCCAACCACCGCACCAGAAACCATACCGCGCCCGCCGCCGCCAACATACCCAGGCCATAAGGCCGTGCATCCACCGCGAAATAATCGATGCCGCGAATCGCCAGGCAGGCGAACGCCGCGAACCATGCCGAGTCCGGATCGATCAGCCGCCTAGCGAGCTTCGCCACAATCCAAGCCACCCCCAGCATGGCCAGCACCGAGGGAATGCGGTAGGCGATCTCCGACGTGCCCCATACGCTGACCGCGGTGCGGGCGACCGCATAATAAATGGATGCCGGAACCTGCGGCGCCACGGCCAGCGACGGATCGTGAGGGCGCTCGACCACGAACGCGGTGACCGTCTCATCCACCCAAAAGCCCGAAGGCAGCGCCATCAACCACAGACGTGCAACGCCGATCGTAAACAGGAGTCCCAGCCAGAAGGCGCGCGGCCGCTTCATCGCCCCGACCAGTCTAACTTCTTTCGAAATTGGGACGCAGAGAGGCGACGCACGGCGGCCTGCGCTATCTCCAGCGGAAGAGTTTCAGCGCCACTACGAAGCAGAACACAAGCCAAAAGGCCAGAATTCCGATCTGCGGGCCGACCCGCGTCAGGCCTGCGCCCTGCAGCATGTTAGCCCGGAACGCATCGATGGCGGCGGTGAGCGGCAGGGCCTTGATGAAGGGTTGCAGGACGGCGGGAAAGCGGTCCGAGGAGAAGAAGACGCCGGAGGCGATCCACATCGGCATCATCACTACGTTCATCAGGCCGGAGGCGGCTTCGATGGTGCGGGCGCGCGAGGCGATCAGCAGCCCGAGCGCGCTGAACGAAAGAGAGGTGAGAACGCAGAGCGCTGTCAGACTCCCCGCTGAACCGCGCAGTGGGACGCCGAAGATCAGGGCGGCAAAACCGAGCAGCGCACCGACCTCCAGCACAAGCATCAGCAGGCGCGAAAGCACGAACGACAGCAGATAGTAAGTCCGGGGCATCGGGGTGGCGACCAGGCGTTTCATCAGCTTCTTGCGCCGGGCGTCGACAATGGCGAAGCCCATGCCCCAGATCCCGCTGCCCATCAGGTTCATGCCGAGCAGGCCGGGGACCAGGAAGTCGATGTAGCGCGAGCCTGGCTCGCGCACAACGCTGTCGGTGGTGGCGACCGGGTCGGTGCGGCCGGCGCCGCGTTGGATGGCCGAGTCGGCCAGCAGGTGCGCCGCGCGCCCATCGGGGTTGGTATCGTCAAAGCGAAAGGTGACTGTACCCTGCGGGCCGGGCTCGATGGCCAGCACAGCCTTGCCGATACGCAGGGCTTCGGCGGCTTCGGCGGGCGACATCTGGCGCACGTTCAACCGTTTTTCCGGGCGCAGCACGGCAGCGAGCTCGGGAGTTTCCGCCACTACCGGCAGGACATCGGCGGGTCGGTTGCGGAAAGCGATTCCCAGGCCGGCCGCCATCAGGAGCGGAAAGACGAACACCCAGAAGACGGCTTCCGGCTCGCGGAAGAACTCATAAAACCGGACGAGGGTGAGCTGGACGAGCGGATTGTCGGCGATGCCGCGGGGGCGCGGCGCTTGGGCCGTGGCTTCGCGCTCGCGGCCGTTCAGGATAGCGGTGAGATCACTCATCGCGCAGATGCCTCCCGGTGAGAGCGACGAAGACGTCTTCGAGCGACGCAGAGTGAGTGCGGAGCTCCGTGAGCGGCACCCGCTGGCGGGCGAGTTCCGTCAGCAGCGCGGGCACGGCGCGGTGCAGCTCGGTGACCTGCATCTGGATGCCGCCATCTTCCGTGTGCACGCTGTGTACGCCCTCCAGGCGGCTAAGCGGTGCGGCGTCCAGATGGTCGCCCGCGCCGCCGGCGTTGAATTCGATGAGGTGTTCGATACCGATCGATTCGACGAGTCCGCGCGGCGTGCCGAGCGCGATGACTTTGCCGTGATCCATGATGGCGACGCGGTCGCAGAGACGCTCGGCCTCATCCATGTAGTGGGTCGTCAGCACCAGCGTGCGGCCGGCCTCGCGGAAGCGATCGATCAGCTCCCAAAGCTGGCGGCGGGCCTGCGGGTCGAGGCCGGTGGTGGGCTCGTCGAGGAAAATGAGGTCGGGATCGCCTACCAAGGCGCAGGCGAGGGCCAGGCGCTGCTTTTGTCCTCCCGAAAGATTGCCGACGCGGGCCTGGCTCTTCTCTTCGAGCTGCACCAGCGCGATGACCTCGGCGGCATCGGGGCCGTTGCGGAAAAAGCTCCGGAACAGCCGTACTGTTTCGTAGACCGTGAGCTTCTCGGACAGCTGCGTCTCCTGAAGCTGAATACCGAGGCGCTGGCGCAGCTCGGCGGCGTCGGTACGCCAGTGCAGGCCGAGCAGCTCGACATCGCCCGAGTCGGGCTTGGTGAGGCCTTCGCAGATTTCCAAGGTAGTGGTTTTGCCGGCTCCGTTAGGGCCGAGCAGGCCGAAACACTCCGCGTGGCGAATTTCCAGATTGAGGCCGTCGACCGCGACAACATCTTTATAGGTTTTGCGCAAGTTGCTCACGCGGAGCGCCGCGCCGGCGGGTGACGGCATAGAACCAGTGTAGACGAAGGCCGGAACGCTGTAAGCTGAATAGCTGACCCGCGCCATGTCCGAATTCAAAACGCTGATCGCTCGATTAGAAAAACAATACGGCAAGCCCCGGCTGCCGCCTGCCAAGGGGCCGTTCGAGCTGGTGCTGTGGGAGAACGCGTGCTACCTGCTGCCCGACGCGCGGCGGCGAGAGGTGTTCGAAGGCCTCCGCGAGCAGGTCGGCCTGAACGCCGGAGCCATCTGGAAAGCCGATAAGAGCGTGCTGATGCCGCTGGCGGTGCGCGGCGGAATGCGTCCCGAAACGCGCGTCTTCCGCTGGCGCGAGATCGCGCGCATCACGCTGGAGCAGTTCGAAGGCAACCTGGACCAGATCGTGGCGTGGCCTTATAAAAAGGCGCTCCAGGCACTGCGGCTGTTTCCCAACATCGGCGGACCGGGAGCGGAGAAGATCCTGATGTTCTGTGGCGTGGCGGAGGGGCTGCCCCTCGAATCGAACGGGTTACGCGTGCTGACGCGCGTGGGCTTCGGGCTCGCTGAGAAGGACTACGGAAAGACGTACCGGTCGGTAGAAGAGGCGCTGGCGGGCAAACTGCCGCGCGGGGCCGGCCCGCTGGCGCGCGCCCATCTGCTGCTGCGCCAGCATGGCCGCGAGATCTGCCACACCAACGGGCCGGAGTGCGGCGAGTGCCCGGTGGTGGATCGCTGCAAGTATGTGCTGAAGGTGCTTTAGGGCCGCGGCGGAAGCGGCGGGACGCGCCGCACTTCCACCGCGCCGCGCCGCGCCGCCGGAATTCGCGCGGCGATGCCGGCCGCCTCGGATTCGTCCTTGACTTCCACCAGAAAATAGCCGGCAAGCTGTTCCTTGGTTTCAGCGAATGGGCCGTCGGTGACGACTGGTTTATCGTCACGGACGCGCACTGTCTTGGCGGTAGTGGTGGCTTCCAGCGGGTTGCCGCCCAGATATTGTCCGCGCTCGTTGAGATCGTCGATGAGGGTGAAATATTCCTGGGTCAGCTTACCCCGCTCCTCCTGGGTAAATGCCTGGAATTCCTTTTCGTTGTGATAAAGCAGCAGCAGATATTGCATTAGCGTCTCTCCACAGCACAGACGTTTGAGGATTCCGGAAATCGACAACCAAATTGTGTTACATTTCGACCAGAGCCGGGAAGGGCCGGGGATTCACTCGCCCTATTTTTCATGAAGCGATTTCCTTTTCTTGACTGGATGCGTGGCCTGGCGGTAATTGTCATGATCCAGTGCCATGCGTTTAACTCTTTCGTGCGCATGGACGTGCGCGATGGTGGACCGTACATTCTGTCGCAGTTCGTGGGTGGGATGGCGGCACCGCTGTTCCTCTTCATGGCGGGCATGACCCTGGCATTTCAAATGGACAGCCTTGAGCGGCGCGAGGCGCGCGCCGCTTGGCGATGCCTGATTTCGCTTCGGCGCGCGGGTTACATCATGGCGATTGCGCTGGCCTTCCGCGCTTCCAACTGGCTGGGCAGCTTCCCGAATGGCAGCATGGCGGAACTGCTGAAGGTGGACATCTTGAACTGCATGGCGGTGGCGATGGCGGCTATGGCGCCGGTGGCCGCGTTAAGCGCGTCGAATCGCGCGCGCGCCGCGCTGGGAGCAGCGATCGCGATCGCTGCGCTCTCGCCCATCATGGCCAATCTGCCGTGGGATGGCGCGCCGGCGTTGTTGCGCGAGTATCTGGTGCCGATTCCGGGACGCGGGCGATTTCCATTCTTTCCTTGCGCGTCGTACCTGCCCTTTGGCCTTGCGGCGGGCGCGCTGGTGAAGAACACGGGGGCGGAGCGGATCGAGCGCCTGATGCAGTGGTCGCTGATGATCGGCGTGGGCGCCGGATTTATCAGCCAGTATTTTTCGAACCTGCCCTTGTCGATTTACCCGAAGTCGAACTTCTGGACCGATAGCCCGGCGCTGATCTTCATCCGGACCGGCGTGATCCTGGCAACCATGGCCGGGGCGTACCTGTGGACGCAATACGGTGCGCGCCCGGTTTGGAGCTGGGTGCAGACTTTGGGCAAGACATCGCTGATGGTGTACTGGGTACACGTGGTGCTGGTCTATGGTGCATGGGCCAAGCCGATCAAACGCACCATGTCGATTCCGCAGACGGCGCTGGCTACCGCGGCGCTGATTGCCCTGATGGTGCTGCTCTCGGTGGTGAAGCTGAGATGGACGGCGAAGCGGGCGGAGCGGCGGCGGGCCGGGACGTCGGTGGCGGGAAGCCGGGCAGTGCCGGAGCCCTCGGTGCCCTGAGCGCGCTTCGAGTTCAGGGGCCGGTTGATTCGCAGCCAGTATATTGAATCCGATTTTTAGCCGTAGATGCCGGTATATGACGATGTGCTTTTACACAAGTTCCCTGCCATGGTTCGAAGTCGCGGCTTATTGGTTCGCCTGTTTCCTTTGGACCGACCCAGGCACGCGCGATCGATGAACTGCTCGCGGGCCCTGTGCACAACGCTCGGCCTGTTTGGATGCTCTTCGTAGGCGGTCCGCGTCCCGTCGCGCCTGACGTCTGGTACTTGGCAGCAGATTGGGCGCGGGTGTCAGCGTACGTGAGATCGCCGGCTTTGACGAACTCAAGGTCATCGAGCCTGTACCATCCCGCTCACTGATTCCATCTGCGACCCTCGAGCGCTCCCGTGAGGACGCGGTCCTGTCGCATCGGGTTAACGCGACCTCGATAGGGCTACCGTTTCTAAATCCGGGGTGGATTGCGAAACGGGCGGAGATGCGCCCGGCGGTGCCAGAGCCGTGAACCGGCTCAGGGCAGCGACGAGTTGTTTCTGCTGTTCGGAATCGAATGCCCGTCCCATGGCGGTGTCATCCATGTCTGCCCCTTCCAGATTGGCGCGCATGGCGCCGTGGGGCTGGTGGTGCAGGCCCAGCAGGTGTCCGGTTTCGTGAATCAGGATGCAGCTGAGCACCAGGTATTCCGGGCGCATGGTGCGTTGGGCGACAGTCCTGGCGGCGTCATAAAATGCGTAGGCACGCGGGCGGGCAAATCCGGTGGGCATCGCATAGCCTGCAGGATGGGTCGTGGCGCCACCGCTGATCGGCCCGCGCAACCGAGGCATAAGGAATAGCTCAACGTATTGGCCAACGGGTGGTTCCGGTTGGCAGGCTTTCGGCCCGCAGATCACCCAGCGGGTTTCGATGCGGCTGGCCTGGAAAGCTCGGTGGGCGGTTTCGACAGCGAAGCGAACCTCCCAGTGCGGCGCGCCGGCCAGGTTGAATACAGCCAAGGTGATCTGAGGTTGCGCGCAGACACACACCTGCACGGCCGCCAAGGCGAGCACTGCTCGCGCCAGCGGAAGCATTCTCATTTTTTCCGCTCCCATCTAAAGCGCGCAAAGCAGGGAACGTTCCCGCCAAAATTCTCGTCATGCCAGCAGATGGCGGAATCTTCGGGCGACGTGACCAAACTGTTGGCGCAAATGCAGGCCGGCCGCAAGGATGCGCTCGCGCAGCTGCTGCCGCTCGTTTATAACGAATTACGGCGGCTGGCGGCCCGCTACATGCAACAGGAGCGCGGCGGGCACACGCTCCAGCCGACGGCGTTGGTTCACGAAGCGTACCTGAAGCTGACCCATCAGGATCGTGCCAACTGGCACAACCGCGCGCAGTTCATGGGGGTGGCCGGCCAGCTGATGCGGAGAATCCTGGTGGACCATGCGCGAAAACGGTGCGCTGCCAAACGTAGTGGAGAATTGGTCACCCTGTGCGAGAGCGCCGCGAGGCAACTGGCCGATGTGTCGCGGCCCGAGGAGATTCTGGCGGTCCACCTAACTTTGGAGCGTCTCGAACGTCTCGACCCTCAGCAGGGTAAATTAGTGGAACTGCGCTATTTCGCTGGTCTGTCGGCCGAGGAAACCGCGGAAGCAATGGGACTGCCTCTGCGCACTGTAGAGCGCGAGTGGGCCGCCGCCAAGGCCTGGCTGCGCGCTCAGCTGGCCGAGGGAGAATCGTGACCCCCGAGCGCTGGCGGCGGGTAAAAGAAATCTTCCGGCAGGCCGTGGAGTGTCGCGCCGATACGCGCGAGGTATTTCTGGCCGACTCCACCGCCGATGATCCGGAAGTGCGGTGTGAAGTGGAGAAGATGCTGCGGCACGCCGACGGCACGGGATTGCTCGACCGGCCGGCGTGGGAAGGCCTGGCGGAGCGCGAACTTGAACCAGGGACCCGCCTAGGGCCCTACGAGATTGCCTCGAAACTGGGCTCCGGCGGTATGGGCAGCGTCTATAAAGCGATCGACACCCGACTCGGGCGCACGGTCGCGATCAAGATGCTGAACCGAGAGTTCACCCACCGGCTGCGCTTGGAGGGCCGCGCCATTTCCGCACTCAACCATCCGCATGTTTGCGCGCTGTACGACATCGGCGACCGGGAAGGCTACCTGGTGATGGAGTACATCGAGGGTGAATCGCTCGCCTCGCGTCTCACGCGCGGTCCTCTGCCGATAGAGGCGGTGCTGCGGCACGGTGCGGAAATCGCGGATGCTCTGGCGGCCGCGCACCGGCAGGGAATCGTGCACCGCGATTTGAAGCCCGCGAACATCATGATCACCGGAGCCGGCGCCAAAGTGCTGGATTTCGGAGTGGCCCAGATTGCCCACGAGGCGGAGCCCGCGGGCGGCGAGGTAGTGGGCACGGCGGCCTATATGTCGCCATCGCAGTTGAACGGGAATCCGGCCGACTCCCGCAGCGACATATTCGCGTTGGGCCTGGTGCTGTACGAGATGGCCACCGGAAGGCGGCACTCCTGGGAGTCGCACTACGAGCGGGCCGGCGCGCCCGCGGGTTTCGCGCGGCTCCTCGATCGGTGCCTGAGGCCGGATGCGGTGCAGCGATTCCAAAGCATGGATGGAGTGCGGTGCGCGCTCGAAGCGCTGCATGCGGAATCGTCAGGTGCGAGCAGGCGGCGATGGCGCGCGGCAGTCGGCGTGGGGCTACTTGCGGTCGCCGCGGCGGCTGCGGGAACTGCCGTACTGATGTCGAACATCGTTCCCTCGAAACGCCCGCGGGCGCAGACGGCTGCCATCGTCGAATCCACCCCCGCCAGTCCGGAACCGCAACGGCCGCCGGCCGAGCCATCATCTTCACCGCGGCCGCCGGCGTCGTCAAGACCGGCGATGGTGCGGCCCGTCTCCTTCGCTCCCCCAGCGGTTTCCACCTGGGCATCTTACCCAGGCCTGAAGCGGGACCCCAGCCTCTCACCCGACGGAGCGCGCATGGCGTTTTCGTGGAACCATCCGGGACTGGGTGGCTATGCAATCTACGTGCAACCGGTGAACGCAAGTGCCGCGCCCGCAATGCTGACGGAGGGGAGGGCGGAAGATTGGGGGGCGGCATGGTCGCCCGACGGCCGCAGGATCGCGTTCCAGAGAAGAACGGGCCAAACCGGAATCTACTATGTCGAAGCATCCGGAGGCGCACCGGACCTGGTGGCTCCGATCGCGCGGCCGGGCCGCGAGACCCTTCCGCAGGTCTCGTGGTCCCATGACGGCAAATGGATCGCAACGCCCGATCGCGGTCCTTCGGGAGGCACGCAGATTTATCTCTTTGGTGTGGACAGCGGTGAGAAGCGGCGCCTCACTTGGAACACTACCGGCACCGACCATGCGCCGGCGTTTTCCCCTGACGGCCGGTTGCTTGCATATGCCGATTGTGTCGAGGGTGTACACGCTTGCGATCTGATGGTCGTCGCCTTGGAGCGCGACTTCACCCCCAAACGGGAGCGCAGGATTACGCAACAGGGCGTCTACATCCGCGGCATCGCCTGGCTCCCGGACGGCAGAGGCCTGGTCTACTCGGCCGGCCGCACCATCGGTGCGGACACGTCGCTGTGGCGCGTTTCCGTAAATCCCCCCGGCGATCCGCAGCGCATCGACCTGGCCGGATCGCGCGCTCGCCATCCCACCGTATCGCAAACCGGCGGCCTGTTGGCGTACACCCGTTTGGACGGCTGGGCGCTCATGCTGGTCCGGAACTTTCGATAGGCAGGGCAGCGGCAAGGCAAGACGGCGTCGAGCTTCCGGGGCTGCCCGCGGCGAAAAGTGATACCGTACGGTCATCCGATATGAAAATGCTCGTCCTGCTTTTGCTCCCCATGGTCGGCGCCCTGGCAGCCGCCATTCATCCGCAGCAGCTGCGCACGGAATATCGCGACGATCCGCAGGGCGTCGATGTTCGCTCGCCACGGCTGAGCTGGCTCTTAATCCCGGATCAGGCGAATGTTCGCGGGCTGCGGCAGACGGCGTACCGGGTGCTGGCCGCCTCGAGCGAGAAGGCTCTGGCCGCAGGTACGGGAGATCTGTGGGACTCGGGACGCGTGGAATCGGATGAATCGACCCAGGTGCCCTACGCTGGCAAGCCACTGAGCTCAGGCCAGCAGGTTTGGTGGAAGGTTCAGGTGTGGGACCAGGACCATAAGGCCAGCCGATGGAGCGCTCGGGCGCGCTGGAGCATGGGATTGCTGCGGGCGGAGGACTGGCAGGGCAACTGGATCGGACGCGAAGAGGCGGAAGGATACCAGGATCCGGCCAGCCCGTATCAAATTCTCAAAGGCGCTCAATGGATCTGGGACCGCGGCGATCGCGAGGGCGTCGAGTCGCGATTGTTCCGGGCCACGTTCACGGTACCGCAGGGAAGCAGTATCGTGCATGCGTGGTGCATTGTGGGTGCGGATCACGATGCAGAGGTGCAGGTGAATGGATCGGAGACCGCATTCCGCTCGGATGCGACGGCACCGAATGTCGTGCGCGTGGAATCTCTGCTGCATCCAGGCGAGAATACCATCGCGGTCCACGCGAACCAGACCCGAGCGAATCACCCTTCGGGGCTGATTGGCGCGCTGCGCGTGGAGTTTTCTTCCGGCAATCCGCTGGTGGTGCAAACCGGGTCGCGGTGGCAGGCCAGCGTGGACGGCAACACCTGGGCTCCGGCGGTGGAGTTGGGTCCCTACGGTATGGCGCCCTGGGGCGCGGCGGGCCTCACGGGCGAGCATAGGCTGGCCGGGCGCTATCTGCGCAAGGAATTCGCAATAGACAAGAAGGTGCGGCGGGCCGTCGTCTACTACTCCGGCCTGGGGCTTTCCGAGTTGTATTTAAATGGGGCCCGGGTCAACGACCACGTGCTCTCGCCGGGACTGACGGATTACGACAAGCACGTTTTGTATGTCACCGAAGATGTCACCGGCCGGCTAGCGGCCGGGCGGAATGCGATGGGAATCGCGCTCGGTAACGGGCGTTACTATGCGCCGCGCGCGGATGGGCGCACGCGCAACTTCGGATATCCGAGAGCATTGGTGCAGCTGAATATCGAGTATGAGGACGGCACGCACGCCAGTGTCGTATCGGACGCTTCGTGGAAGCTCACCACGGCCGGACCGATTCGTGCCGACAACGAATACGACGGCGAAGAATACGACGCGCGGATGGAACTGCCCGGTTGGAACAAAGCCGGTTTTGACGATGCCCAATGGGAGGCGGTACAGCTAGTGGCCGCGCCCGCGGGCGCGATTGTGTCGGAGATGGCCGAACCGCTCCGCGTGGTAGAGACCCGCAAAGCCGCCAGCGTAAAAGAGATCAAGCCGGGCACCTGGATTTTCGATATGGGCCAGAATATGGTGGGCTGGTGCCGGCTGCACGTCGCGGGGCCGCAAGGCTCCACCGTCCGGCTGCGCTTCGCGGAAACGTTGAAGGACGACGGCTCCCTTTACGTGGACAACCTCCGCGGCGCGCGCGCCACCGACGAGTACACGCTGAAAGGAGGCGGCGCGGAAACATGGGAGCCCCGATTCACTTACCATGGGTTTCGCTACGTCGAGGCCACGGGGTACCCCGGCACGCCCACGACGGCGGCCTTGGAAGGGCGGGTGGTACAGGACGATATGCGGGCCATCGCCGATTTCCGCAGCTCCAATGAACTGCTGAACCAGATCCATCACAACGTGTTCTGGGGCATTCGCAGCAACTACCGCAGTATCCCTACCGATTGCCCGCAGCGCGACGAGAGGCAGGGATGGCTCGGCGACCGTTCGCAGGTGAGCCGCAGCGAATCTTACATGTTCGACGTGGCGGCGTTTTACAGCAAGTGGGCGCGCGATCTCGTGGATTCGCAGAGGCCCGACGGCAGCATCCCTGACGTTTCACCGAATTACTGGCCGCTCTATAACGATGACGTCACATGGCCCAGCACGTTGATCTTTGTCCCCGGCCTGCTCTACGACCAGTACGGCGACAAGCGCGTTCTGGAGGCGGCGTATCCGGCGATGCGCAGGTGGCTGGCGCGCGAACGCACCTTCGTCACGGACGGCATTATTTCCAAGGACCAGTACGCGGACTGGTGCGTGCCGCCAGAAGATCCGAAGCTCATTCATTCGCAGGACCCGGCGCGCGTCACGAGCGGAACACTGATCGCCACGGCGTTCTATTACGACCTGCTGCGGAAGGTGGCAAGCTATGCGCGCATCCTGGCGAAACCAGCCCAAGCAGCTGACCTCGAAACCGAGGCGACGACTGTCAACCAGGCTTTCCAGAAGCGGTTCTATAAACCGGCGAGCTCGGTGTACGACAATGCGACGCAAACGTCGTCCATTCTGCCGTTGTATTTCTCCATGGCGCCGGCGGAGGCGAGGCCGGGGCTGGTGGCCAGTCTTGCGCGCAATATCGAGGAAGTGACCGATGGGCACGTCGGCACGGGGTTGATTGGCGCCCAGTTCCTGATGCGCACGCTTTCGGACAATGGCCGCTCCGATCTGGCCTACGAGATCGCCACGCAGAAGACCTACCCCGGTTGGGGCTACATGGTTTCCAAGGGCGCGACCACGATTTGGGAGCTGTGGAACGGCGACACCGCCGACCCCGCCATGAACTCCGGAAACCACGTGATGCAGATCGGCGATTTGGCCGTGTGGATGTACGAATACCTGGGCGGTATCCGTTCCGATCCCGAGCATCCCGGATTCAAGCACATTTTGGTTCATCCGTATCGGGCCGGGAATCTGACGTTCGTGGAAGCGTCGCATCGGTCGCCGTACGGCGAGATCGCGACTTCCTGGAAGCGCGGCGGCGGGAGCTTTTCGCTGGACGTGACGGTGCCGCCGAACACCACCGCGTCGGTTTGGATTCCCACGAAGGATGCGGCGGCGGTCACGGAGTCGGGCGGCGCAGCCGCAAACGCTCCCGGGGTGAAGTTCGTGCGCCCGGCGAATGGCGGCGCGCTGTTCGAGGTGGAGTCGGGCAGCTACAGGTTCAAGGCGACCGAGTAGGACTCCGCTCGCTTACGCTCGCGTCTCGGATCGGAGGCGCGACCGTAAGGGAGCGCAGCTCCTATACTTTTTCGGGGACCACGAACGGTTTCCGGTAAGCCCGGGTGAACATCTTGTTGGCTTCGGGGTCGCCGGTTACCGAGTAAGTGGCGGCGTCGAAGTGGAGGGTGCGGCCCAGGCGGTACGAAATATTCGCCAGGTGCACCAGGGTGGTGGAAATGGCGCCTTCTTCGATTTCGGCGTTTAGGATCTCCCGCTTACGCGTACGCACGGCCTCGAAGAAATTGGCGAAGTGATCGCCGCCCTTGTTGTTGGCGGGCCCGGCCTCTTCCTGCGGACCGAGCCAGGTCTTGTAGGAACTGTAGCTGTCGACCGCCAGGTAGCCTTTCGAGCCGTAGAACAGGTTGCCGATGCTGTTGAGCGGGCGCGGGCCGCGAGCGGAAGCATTGGGCGATTCGTCGCTGGGCGGAGGTGTGGGACGGTTGCCGGCGGCGGCCGGACGCGGCCTGTCGTGCACGCTGGCTTCGCCGTTGGTGAACCAGTGGCGGACTTCGAACTCCATCATCTGGTGCTTGCCACCTTCGTTGAACTCAAAGGCGCAGTTCAGCGTGTTCGGCGTTTCCTGATCGTCGTCGAACATGAAGTGGCCGCCGATGGCGCTGACCTTCGTCGGGTACTTCACGCCCAGACCCCAGCGGGCCACGTCTATCTGGTGGATGCCCTGGTTGCCGAGGTCGCCGTTGCCGGTGTCCCAGAACCAATGCCAGTTGTAATGGAAGCGGTTCATGGTGAACTGGTGGACGGGGGACGGACCGGTCCAGAGGTCGTAGTCTACTCCGGCAGGCACGGGTTCGACGGGCTTGCGGCCGATGGACGGGCGGTACTTGTAACACAGGCCGCGTGAGAGATACACGTCGCCGATCAGGCCTTCGCGCATCTGTTTCACCGCCTCTTGC